>Ga0208114_1000313_pt1 | contig 12690 bp, 13 predicted proteins | sample LakWasMeta2_LOW4_2_FD_183854 | JGI IMG/M metagenome (GOLD analysis project Ga0208114, IMG submission 183854) | Freshwater sediment methanotrophic microbial communities from Lake Washington under simulated oxygen tension - Sediment Metagenome... | ecosystem: Environmental > Aquatic > Freshwater >... | reverse complement strand
TGATTCTTTGGAGCGGGAAACGAGATTCGAACTCGCGACCCCAACCTTGGCAAGGTTGTGCTCTACCACTGAGCTATTCCCGCAATTCAATTTATTCGTACATTATACCGAAATTTTATAGTACGTCAAGCTTTTTTTATATTATTGTACGTCAATTGCTAAAGCCCAACCATCCTTACCTTTGCACTCACCATCTTCTATCAGCACTTTAACAAACGCATTTTTTGTTCCATAAGCATCTTGAAGTTCTTGAACTGATACAGGCGTTCCTTGAGGAATATGCTGACAGGGTGTATTTCTATCTGCTTCTTCGGTGTCATCATACGCCGCTATAGCACCTGGTACTGCAACTAACCGAATTGTTGCTGCTGGATCATAGCTGTTAGCACTTTTTAATACATATTTTTGACCTATCGCTAAGTTCTTAATCACAGGACCTGAAACAATTTTTGCATCATTACCGCCACTACTCATGATTAGAATTAACAGAACAACAATGCCACCGATAGCACCAAAAAATACTTTTGGATTGTTTTCCTTTAAATTCAAAATAAGGGAAACTATATTGCCCGCCTTATTTGACGACTCTACAACTTGCTCAACTTCTGCCGCTTGTTCAGTTTCTACAACTTGTTCAGTATTTTCTTCATTACTCATTGCTCTTCCTCACCCTAGTGTATTTTTATTATATAAATTGAATAACTTTACTAATTAACTAGAAAGTTATTCAAGTTAACCTGAAAAAATTAAACCTGTCATCTATTTTTATTCTCTTACCTTATGTCACCATCTACTTTTAGATAAAGTCATAACCTTTTTTATGCGCTGTTGGTATATGTTTCTTCTTTTCTTTAACTCTTATACATTCAAACTGCCAGTAACCTAAACCAACGTTTTTCCTGTTTTTTAGCGTAACAGAAAAACTATCATTATGCGCATGTATCCGTAACGTATCATCATCTTTTAGCATAAAAGTATCGGTAATGAGATAGTCTTCTTGTTCATTTGTACTATAAAACAACGCTTTTTTCAGCTCATCAGTGACGACTGGCGTGCCATTTTTTGGTGTCTCATTTGTTATTGCAAACCCAGCCGTATCGACTGGATTATAGTCTACAGAAGTAATCTGAGACGCTAACAACTGCATTCCAAAAATTATTTTTCCACTTTGTTTAGCAACAATCACTTTATCAACAACACCTAATAAACGGCTGTATTCAGGCACATCTGTTTTTCTAAAGCTGACTAGACTACCCACAGACAAGATGCCTGTTTGCGTAAAAGCACAGGATAATGATCTATCTGATTCCGATTGAACTAAAAATTCCAACTCTTTTTTATCATTGCTATCTATCAAGGTGTCTTGTAAATCCAATGTTGATGCTAAGCCTATTGCAATATATCTATCCAAACGATCACTAAACAGTGGCTCTCCTTCAAGACTAACGCCTGCCCAACGTTGCTCAAGGTAATCGAGTAACTCCACTGTCAGTTTGCCATTGGTATTTTTTTGCATCTGTACCGAGCTAAATCTTGCCTCAGTGACATCAATGAACCGTTCTTTATGCTCGAAGAGTTTTTGTAATTTAGTAAAATCAATATACAACACAGATGAGTCTTTTTTATTAGTTACACCTGACTGATAGAGAGGCGGCTTATCTTCATCAGTAAAAATTACGCATTGTAAAGCACTACCATACACTGCCGTGTTTTTCAGATTCACTAAAGAGCAAATAGTCTCTATAAAGCTATCAACCAATAAAATTTCCTTCTGCATTAACCCCGTCGGATCAACAAGGCTCAACAAAAGAATCTGTAAATAGCATTCTTCCGCACTACTGGCTTTATTAATTTGATTAAGATCATTGGCGACTTTGATGGTGTTTTTATCTATTTTTACACTCAGCTTATAGAGTGAATGTAAATCTAACCAGACCCAATCAGGTATGGGTATCCCCATAATAAAGTGACTAACAACAATGCTACTAAGCCCCTTGATGCACCGCTGAAGTGCTAATGCAGTATTTTTACCCTGAAACCAACCGACTGTTCTGTGTGTTAAATCTTTAAGTACCATCCAATAACCGATGGATAATTCTTTTTCAATAGCAACCAATACCCCTAGAATTTTTTGCTCGTTTTCTTCTTTTGGAAATCCTGTTCGCATCAACCTTGAGCGTAGGTAATCCTCAATAACAAGAACACTAGGTCTTAACAACTCCAAGGCATTCAGCCGTAATTGGCTAGGCATTTCGATGGTATTAAACTCGATAATAAAATCGTGCATTAGCCGCGTCGCCAAGCCCACATTAGCAGTAGGTAACTCAGCGAGCCAGCTAGTCAACGCATTTTCTTCAAATTCGCGTAAGCGCAGAGGATTTTTTTGTTGCTTTGGAATAACTAAAAAATAAGAGTTCTTCAAATCAGCACCGAATCTTGTATAGGTAAAAGCCCATTATTGCCGTATCAATGACCGTCTGGCTTAAGTTTAATAAGCATTTGTCATTCCCCGCCCTTTTTTTTCATCATCATGCCTTTTGATGGATTATAGCCAATGATTGCAGCGGTCATAAACACGATAAAAGCACACAGCGTATAAAGACAAGCATGAAGATTAAATTGTCCGTATAAAGCAAAGCGTGTCAACTCAACGGCTTGTGAAAATGGGTTGTATTGTGCCAGATTATATAGCAAAGCACTGGATTCTTTAATTTTCCATAATGGATAAAGTGCCGTTGACATAAAAAACATCGGGAAAATAACAAAATTCATTACTCCCGCAAAGTTTTCTAATTGCTTAATGAATGACGATAATAGCAAGCCTAACGCGCCTAACATCAAACCAGACAACAACAAAGAAGGTAGCACATAGCCATAACCCATCAGTGGTATATTAATATCATAAACCCTTGCAATCGCTAAAAACACATACACTTGCAACACGGACACCGCCGTGCCTGCCAATAATTTACTTAATAACAAAAACCAGCGCGGCAAAGGACAAACCAACAACGTCCGCATACTGCCCATTTCCCTATCGTAAACCATTGATAAGGAACTCTGCATCCCATTAAACAGTTGAATCATGCCGCACAAACCAGGGGTTATGTACACTTCATACAAAATATAGGTTTCATACGGCGGACTGATTGCCAAACCTAATGCCGCCCTAAAACCTGCTGCGAATACGAACAACCACACCAAGGGTCTCACTAATGCAGAAATAAAGCGTTCGCGTTGGGTAACAAATCGCCATAATTCCCGCCCAACAATACCCGACATCGCTCGCCAATAATGTAAAAAACTCATGCAGTTTGCCCTTGCGTTAAATGATGAAACGCCTCATTAATGGTAGCGGTCGCCGTTAATTTCAACACATCATTCACCATCCCATTGGCTTTAATCTGTCCTTTATGTAGCACAATCACATGGTCATTGGCATAAATTTCATCCATTAAATGACTCGCCCACAGCACCGCGATATTTTCCTCTGCGGCTAACCTATGCACATAATCAACAATATTTTTCCGACTTGGCACATCCAAACCCACTGTGGGTTCATCCAATAATAATAAAGATGGTTTATGCAGTAACGCTCTGGCAATTTCCACGCGCCGTTTATGCCCACCATTCAGTTGACGGACTTTTTCAAAACGACGGTCAAACATATTTAGCCGTTCCAATTCTTGTTGAATACGTTCCGTTGCGAGTTTTCGACTCAACCCATGTAGCGCGGTGTGATACCGTAAATTTTGATCGACGGTTAAATCCATATCCAGCGTAGTTTGCTGAAACACTACGCCCAATTTGGCTAATGCAAGTCGGCTTTGCTGTTTAACATCAAAGCCGCACAGTTCAATACGTCCTTGTCGCGTGTCGTATAAATGGGTAATCAGTGAAAACAGCGTACTTTTACCCGCACCATTTGGTCCAAGTAAAATGGTGCATTCACCTAAGCGGATTTTAAAATTAATATCATCCAGAGCTTTGTGATTGCCGTAAGAAAAACTCAAGCCCTCGATGGCTAATGCGACCGACTCACTCATGGTTTTACCGCAACGCCCCACGGATAAGTGCCAACGCCCACGGATTTAGTCACCGTTTGTGACTCTAAATCGATAATAGATATATCGTTACTAGTGCCGTTGGTGGTATAAAGGCGTTTTTGGTCAGGTGAAAACGCCAGATTCCACACCCGTTGCCCGACTAACAACACTTTTTCAATTTCGTAAGTTTGCGCGTTAATCACAGCCACGCGATTGGCTGGACCTAACGCGACATAGCCGTGCTTGCGGTCTTTATCAATCACCACGCCGACAGGTTGAATTTTGTCAAAGGTTACGCCCTCAACTTCCAGCTTAATGGTTTTAATGGGTTGTTTGGTTTTAACATCCAACACCATCACTGTTCCCGCCATTTCCGAAGTCACCCATAATTGTTGGCTGTCGGCGGTAAAATTAACGGCACGCGGACGTGGATCAACTAGCGTATTTTCCACGATAGCATTGGTTTTAGTGTCTATCCAATGCACCATGTTAGTGGTTTCAGAGGCACTAATCAGCCATTGATTATCAGGACTGACGGTAATGCCTTCAGGTTCGACACCAACTTTAATTTCTTGAATCACTTTTTTAGTTGTTAAATCGATAACAGTTACTAGGCTGTCATCTTCATTAGACACATAAAGCCTGTCACCTGCGGGACTGAGCGCGAAAGTTTCTGGGTCTTTTCCTGAGGGTAATTTCGCCAGTTCTTTTAGAGTTTCAGCATCCAACATTTTGATAGTGTTGTCATCACTGGTAGCGACAAACAAAAATTTATTATCATTACTTAACGCTAGTCCACGCGGACGTTGCCCGATAGGGACAGTTTTTAATAACGTACCCGCCACAGGGTCAACAATCGCCAGCGCGTTATCTTTTTCTAAACTTACAAACACCGTTTCTGCCTGCACAGTGCTAGTCAATGTGGCTAATAAAGCCAAACCGCCCAATAGTAGAGATATTTTCTCGTTCCCACGCGCCGCGTGGGAATCCAGTGTCAACGCGCCACGTTGCCCAACTTTCAATAAATTATTTTTCATTGTTTTTTCCATAATGACACATTGTTTCAGGTTCATCGACACCGAGCGTGTCCAATTCAGTTTTAGGGTGTAAAAAGCCTTCAATCGGCGCGACCGCCACTAATGAACGCGGTGCGGCAAGTAACACAGGTTGGCGCATCTGCCCGTCCCAAGGTCTAAACGACAAGGGATTGCCTTTATAACCTTGCAAGGCAAACGCAGGACTGAGCATATAGTCTTTAATCGCCGTCAACTCATTCGATTTAGTGCGTGTCGCCGCCTCACCTATCGCTCTGACGGCTAAATACGCTGCATAATCTTGTTCTTCCATCCACCGCTGGGCTTGTTCTTTAAAACGGTTTTGAATTTGTACCGCGCCCCATTGTTCATGGGTTCTATGCCATGCAGTGGCAATCAAGCCTTGCGTACCGATGACAGGTCGTGGGCTTTCGGTTCGATAATCTAAATACTCACCAAATAGCCCTTGCTCGTCACTAACCACCAGCACATCATAATCATCGACACGACTAAATACTGCAACATCAGATTGTGCGGTACGCCGTGCATCGTAAGTATGTTCCCAGACTTTTTCCGCAATAATTTTACTACCAAAACGATTAGCCGCCCGTTTAATGGCATCCGCAAACAGCTTATCTTCAGGCGTAGTACCGACCACTAAAAACCACTTCGTCCAGTGTTTTTTCATCATATATTGCGCAAGCGCATCTGCTCGCATCGCACGACTAGGTAACAAATGTAAAACGTTGGCACGGCATTGCTCAGCGCGTAATACATCATCACTGGTCGCCGCATCAAACCATAAAACCGACTTACCCGCTGCACTGTCAGCCAATTTATTTAAGGTCTCGGCAGAAAGCATACTTACAACCATTGAAAACTTGCCAGCAATGTCCTTATTAAAAACCTCTTCGACATTACCATCGATAGGCACGATAAATTTACTTAGCTCAAATTGCTGACCAGTAAACTGCCCTGTTGTGTTGTTGTCGCTAATGGCTAATTCTGAACCTAACAGCCCTTTGTTTTGAATAAACGGGTCTAAGTTAGATAGTGCGGGGGGAGCAGCTTGTTCTTGGCTTAAATAAGCGATGTTAATGATTTGTTTTGCGGGTGTTGCAGGCGGTGTTACAGCTTGCTGTTTTACAGACGTGACGGCTTTGGGCTTAGTCTTGGCTTCTGCAACATTAAAGCCTTGCATTAGCACTAACACAATAATGAATAAGTTAATTGGGCGCATTATGTCCTAACAATAAAAAAATACTCGAAGACTAATTTTAACGGATTCAAACATTTTTTCTTAACTTTTGTCACACTGTAACCTTTGTAGCCCAAACAGTCGGCTAAGTATCGTATTTTTTGTGAATAACACATAAAAAAAGGGGAGCTTAAAGCTCCCCTACAAAATGAGCGCACCTCAAACTTGTTTAGCGGTTTTCTTTTTTATTGATTTGCTTATTTTATTATCCGCTTTATCTTGTATTTCATTATTGGGTTCAGATTTTTCAGTTTCAAGAACAGGCAAAGTAATTTGTTCCTCAGGTGCTTTAGGGTCTTTGCCTGCCATCAAATCATCAATTTGTGAACGGTCGATGGTTTCCCATTTCATCAACGCGTCTGCCATTTTGTGCAGAATACTGATATTTTCCTGCAAAATGGTTTCTGCTCGTTGATAGTTACGATCGATAACATCGCGGATTTCATCATCAATCAAATGTGCGACATTGCTAGAGACAGAACTGCCTTGAATACCTGGATGCCCCATAAATGCTTGACCGCCTTCTTCGCCATAAACCAAAGGTCCTAACTTATCGGAAAAGCCCCAGCGTGTGACCATATTGCGAGCCAATTCAGTTGCCCGCTCAATATCATTAGACGCGCCTGTAGTCACACGGTCGCCACCATAAATCATCAATTCAGCAATTCTGCCGCCGAATAAACTGGCAATTTGGCTTTCTAACTTACGTTTACTGGCACTGTATTGATCGCGTTCAGGTAGAAACATTGTAATACCTAAGGCTCTGCCTCTAGGCATGATACTGACTTTATACACAGCATCATGGTCAGGTGACATTTGCCCAACGATACAGTGTCCTGCTTCGTGATAAGCTGTCAGTAATTTATCTTCTTCGGTCATCACCATCGTATGACGTTCTGCACCCATCAGAATCTTATCTTTGGCTTTTTCAAGATCATACATACTGACCTGATTTTTATGACAACGGGCAGCTAATAACGCAGCTTCATTCACCACATTGGCAAGGTCTGCGCCTGAAAAGCCAGGTGTACCTCTGGCAATGTCATATAAACGCACATCGCTAGCTGCGGGTACTTTTTTGATATGCACATTCAAAATCTGTTCTCTACCGCGTACATCAGGCAAGCCGACATTGACTTGGCGATCAAAACGACCTGGTCTAAGTAAGGCTTTATCCAATACATCTGCACGGTTAGTCGCCGCAATGACAATTACGCCTTCATTACCCGTGAAACCGTCCATTTCAACCAGCAATTGATTGAGCGTTTGTTCGCGTTCATCATTACCGCCGCCCATGCCTGCGCCACCGCGTTGACGACCGACTGCATCAATTTCGTCGATAAAAATAATACAGGGCGCGTGTTCTTTGGCTTGCGCAAACATATCACGCACACGAGACGCACCGACACCGACAAACATTTCCACAAAGTCAGAGCCTGAGATGATGAAAAACTTCACACCTGCTTCACCTGCAATGGCTCTAGCAATCAACGTTTTACCGGTACCAGGAGGACCTACCATTAAAATACCGCGTGGAATTTGCCCCCCTAATTTTTGAAATTTTTGCGGGTCTTTTAAAAAATCAACCAGCTCTGACACTTCTTCTTTGGCTTCTTCACAGCCTGCGACATCAGCAAATTTAACGGTTAATTTATCTTCTTCCAGCATTTTGGCCTTACTTTTGCCAAAGGTATTCCCACCCATACCCTGCATTCTGCGCATATAGATGATGAACACCAAAATCATCAACAACATTGGAAACCATGAAATAAACATTTTCATTAATAACGTTTCTTGCTGTGGTGGTATAGTTCTTATCTGTATATCAGCACCCAATAAATCATCAATAAGATGGGTATCGCCTGGGTTAAAAGTTTCGTAATTTTGACCATCCGATGCACGAACTTTAATGGATTGACCACTGATTTCCACGCGGTCAACCTGTTTATTTTTTACCTTATCAATAAATTCTGAGTACGCTAAAGAATCCTGCAAGGGAGGTGCGCTATTGATGCGATCATAAATTAGAACTGCACCCGCGATAAAAACTCCAAACAGCAGAGCATTAAAAATATGTTTTTTCATTGTTGTATCCCCCGAGCGATACTTTTAAATAACGAGCATCATTAATTATTATTATAAAAACTCACTCATTGCTCACCGTAACTGAGTTTCATCTTATTGAACGCCATGACTTGAATTTGCCTAACCCGTTCACAGCTTATATTAAGTTCTGCGCCACAACCTGCAAAGTTATTTAATACCAAAAGACAATAAAAACCAGCTGATTCGCCTGAATTAAGCATTTTTACTACCTGCTCAACCAATTCCCTAAGCAGAAAATTCAAAAAGCTACCGCTCTTCCCGATTATTCAGCGCAATTGTTTCATCATCGGTGTCAAACAATTTATGTTGGCTTAAACAATAAACATTCGTCATTAAATTGTCAAATAATAACTTTACAAAATATAGACAAGGATTGGAATTTTGTTGTGACATTAGCAATAACGGCTACCCATCATAAAATTATTAACAGTTTTTGCTTAAAAAGTAAGCGATAATGACCGCCATTAAACCAGTGTATTTCCACTTCATTTGGTTAGTTTTAATAGGGGAAATGAGATGAAAAAAGTTTTAAATGTTGGCAAATACTTCAATACGAGGCGCGGGATTCACAGAGACAAACCACTTAAATGCCATTGCCTGAACTTTCAAAAATCAACTCAGCAATAATGCGGTCAAATCATTTAAACTCTCAGAACCTTAGCACTTAGCAATGGACAGCAGACAACAATTAGCAACACTTGCCTTGAATATTAAACAATGGGGGCAACAACTTGGTTTTTCACAAGTTGGTATTAGTGATACTGATTTAACAGCAGCAGAAAACCATTTACACCATTGGCTAGCATGTAATTTTCATGGCGAAATGGACTATATGCAGCGTCATGGTAGTAAACGTAGCCGCCCTGCTTTATTACACGAAGGTACACTGCGCGTGATTTCGGTGCGCATGGATTATTTACCTGAACCACGTGAGACAATGAATCAATTGCTAGCTGACTCAACCGCTGCCTATATTTCACGCTATGCCTTAGGACGTGATTATCACAAAATGATGCGTAACCGTTTGCAAAAGTTGATTGATAACATACAAATGGAAATAGCTTTGTTACCTAATGCTAACTCAACAATGCGGGCATTTGTCGATAGCGCGCCTGTATTAGAAAAAGCCATCGCCGAAAAAGCAGGCTTAGGTTGGATAGGCAAACATTCTAATTTAATCAATCGCCAAGCGGGTTCGTGGTTTTTTCTGGGCGAAATTTATACCAATCTGCCCTTACCCATTGATAATAAAGCAACTGCGCATTGTGGCGAGTGTCGTGCTTGTCTCGATGTCTGTCCAACTCAAGCCATTGTCGCACCTTATCAAGTTGATGCGCGGCGTTGTGTGTCTTATCTCACTATTGAGTTACACGGTGCTATTCCTGAACCCTTAAGATCGTTAATAGGCAACCGTATTTATGGTTGTGATGATTGCCAAATTATTTGCCCGTGGAATCGGTTTGCCAAACTCACGGCAGAAAAAGATTTTAATCCTCGGCATCAACTGAATAGCCAACAACTGCTGACGGTATTTACATGGAGTGAAGCTGAATTTTTAGCCAAAACCGAAGGTTCAGCCATACGCCGTATTGGCTATGAACGCTGGTTAAGGAATATTGCGGTTGCGTTAGGTAATACGCCTGCCTCACCGCTAATTATTGAGGCACTAAAAGCCAAACTCGACCATGCTTCTGAACTAGTCAAAGAGCATGTATTATGGGCGTTAGCTCAACAACATAAATCACTTTTAATAAGCAATAATGTCTGAATCTCTCAGTTCCGTTTCTAAAAAATCAGGTTTAGCTCCTGGTACACTGGTACATGTTGGCGAAGTACATGAACATCCGCACAGTATCATCGTCACCAATTACAACCAAGCTAGTCTCGAACAACGTACTATTGATTCAATTAAGGAGTTACTGCCTTACAAAATCACAGACAGCGTAACGTGGGTTATGGTTGAAGGCTTGAAAGAAGTGGCTATTATTGATGCCATTGGACAATATTTTGATATTCATCCGTTAGTGCTAGAAGATATTCTAAATACCCATCAACGCACTAAATTTGAGGAATATCCTGATTATCTGTATTTTGTTCTTAAAGTGGTTTCTTTGGGCAAAGGTTCTTTTAATATCGAATACGAACAAATTAGTATATTGGTGCTAAAGAGTTTTGTGTTTACCTTTATGGAAAAACCTGATGGACTATTTAAGCCGATTCTAAATCGTTTGGCTAATGAGGATAGTCACCTAAGAAACGCAGGATCAGATTATCTGGCTTATATGATTATGGATGCCGTGGTTGATGAATATTTCACCTTGCAAGATGCGTTTGATGAACAAATTGAATTGATTGAAGATGAATTATTAATTCAACCCTCTGTAGACACATTAATGACTATTCAGAAAATTAGACGGGAACTCATTTTCTTACGCAAAACCGTCTCACCACTACGCGAATTATTAGCCGCCATTCGCCGCAGTGAATCGCCTTTATTTGACGAACGCACAAAACGCTATTTTGCTGATATTTACGATCATTCCATTCGCATAATTGAAGCGGTAGAATCCTACCGAGAATTAATATCAGGTATGCTGGATATTTACTTATCGAGTGTGAGCAATAAAATGAATGAAACCATGAAGTTTCTTACCGTATTTGCCTCTATTTTTATTCCCTTGACCTTTATAGCAGGTGTCTACGGTATGAACTTTGAATATATGCCAGAATTAAGGTGGAAATGGAGCTATCCCACCTTATGGGCAGTGTTCATTGGTACTGCCGTCTCTTTGTTGATTTATTTTAAAAAGAAAAAATGGTTATAAGTTAGCCATTCCCTGCGGTAGCTCTACTTATCCATGTCGTAAAATTACTGCGGTTACGCGAACAAATAATCACTTTACCTTTGCCAGAAAACTTAAGTACCATCCCTTCGCCACTGGTCACACTGTTTATCATCTGTCCAAAAAAACCGCCACTGTTTTGAGTAGTCACTGTAATATCATAATGTAACTTTGAATCCCAAGCGATAACGTGGGCATTATCAATCACAATATCTTTACCTGGCTCTACATCCAATACAAAACTAGAACCAAAGCCCGATACAGCGAGTTTGCCAGAACCGCCTGCTTCACAGAGAAAAAAGCCACCTGTTTGTCCAAACAATGCAGTCCCTAAACTTTGAGTGCGTACTTGTAGAGTAACGCTACTTTCAGCCGCAACAAACGCACCATCATTCATTAGATAACGCGCGGCACCAACGTCTAACACCTCTATAGCACCAGGTAACGTAGGCGATAATAAACAATCACCTGCACCATAAGTTGCCTCGATATGTTGTTGAAAAAATGATTCTCCATTAGCAAAGCGACGCATCAAAGCACTGCCTAAACCACCTGTCATTTTACCCTTTAATTCCAAATTGCCTTCCATCATCACCATCGCGTTCGCTTCGCAATAGATTTTTTCACCACTACGTAGGCTGACATGTAAAAAAGGATCAATATCACCCGTCACTGTAAATTGTGCCATTTGTTTTTTACTCACTTAGCATTAGATAATACTGGAGAAATCCAGTTTGGAATGTCATATAACCTACTATTATGCTAGAAAGGGCAGCTACTTATCTACCGCAGCTTATCAAAATAAAATAGGAAAAATGTTGAATATTATGACCGTGCTATTCTTCTTTCAAATCTAAGGATGCCGAATTGATGCAATAGCGTAAACCTGTCGGCTGGGGGCCATCTGTAAACACATGACCTAAATGCGCACCACACGATTGACAGGTTACCTCGACTCTACGCATATTATGACTGTTATCGACCAGCTGTGTCACACTACTCTCGGATAAAACATCCCAGAAACTTGGCCAACCTGAACCTGAGTCATACTTTGTTTCAGAACTAAACAAAGGATTGCCACAACAAACGCACTGATAAATCCCTGCTTTTTTGCAATAGGTGTATTTTCCAGTAAAAGGCGGTTCAGTGTTTTTTAGACGACAAATACTAAATTGTTCAGGAGTTAATTGTTTGTCATTAGGATGATTTTGATCCATCATAGTGCTTACACTTTTTGAGCATTTAAATTCATTATTGTACGCGTTCAAAATGATATAGCAAAAAATTCATGTCACAAAAGTTCAAGTCAAAAAAAAAGCCCACCTCAGATGAGATGGGCTTTTTTAAATAAGAGCTTGGCGATTCCCTACTTTCGCATGGCAAAGTGCCACACTATCATTGGC
>Ga0208114_1000307_pt1 | contig 12726 bp, 11 predicted proteins | sample LakWasMeta2_LOW4_2_FD_183854 | JGI IMG/M metagenome (GOLD analysis project Ga0208114, IMG submission 183854) | Freshwater sediment methanotrophic microbial communities from Lake Washington under simulated oxygen tension - Sediment Metagenome... | ecosystem: Environmental > Aquatic > Freshwater >... | reverse complement strand
CATTGCCTACGGATTGTTCCACCGTTACGGTTTGACCCAGCGCGCGACGAAGCAATTCTTCCTGCCCTGCAATGGCGAAATCGAAACGCTGGCCACGGATTTTCGCGCTGCCATGGGGTCTCAGCACCAGCGAGCTGGAATCCATTCCGCGCGGTAGCCCGCCTAGTGATACATCGTTGTCGCCAGCCTTAAGGTCGAAACCGATTTTCCGCTCGAACAAGGCGAAGCCTGGACCGCCGGGGCCGGCTTCGGATTGTGCTACCGATTCATAATCGCCGCTATAGATGGTTAAGGAACCGTCAGCGGCTTTTGTCGCGTTGCTCATAATGGCCAGACCTAAAGTGGTGGATGCGGCAAGCAGTTTGATTTTCATAAAGACTCCGTTCTCAGATAAAAGTATCATAGGCTCATGAACGTACGACACTATTATTCAGGGCTAATCTGCCTGACGCTGGCTTCAGCTTCGGTTACAACTCTGGCTGATATGGCCCCTAAGGCCAAACAGACAAATCTCCCGCAGGAATGCATGCCAGTGATCCGGCAGTCCTGGATTCGCAGCGCGCCTCCGGGGGCGAAAACGCTGGCCGGGTATCTGGTATTGAGTAATCCATGCAAATCGGTCGTCAAGATTGTCGATGTTGAAAGTCGGGATTTCGGAATGCCGATGATCCATCGCACCGTGATCGAAAACGGTATCAGCAAAATGCGTGACCCCGGTGTGCTGGAAATCAAGCCAGGTGCTTCGCTGAAATTTGAAGCGGGTGGATTGCATCTGATGTTGATGCAGCCTTTACGGACCTTGAAAGAAGGCGACAAGGCCGGTGTGCGTCTGGTCTTGGCAGACGGCCGGAGAGTTTATTCGGAATTTCCGGTGCTGCGGCAAGTGCCAAAACAATAACGCGGAGTGGGCATTGCCCACCCTGCGGCTAGTCCTTGCAGGCGTTCAACACATTTTCCGGCAAGGGCACGGTACTGCCAGTCGAAGCATTTACCCAGACCATCACGGTATGGCCGTCGGCATAAAGAATATTCGCATCGGATGTCGAAGTAATGCGATGTGCCAATTTCAGACTTTTCGTGCCGATGTGTTCGCAAAATAATTCGACGTGGATTTTTTCCGGCCAGGCAATCGGTTTTTTATAATTGTTCTGGATTGCCGCCAGAATCGGCGCGCAAGCGGCATCGGCCCAGTTTTCCACCAGTGATTTGAACCATTGAACGCGAGCTTCTTCGATAAAGCGCAAATAGCCGGTGTTGTTTACGTGGTTGAAGGCGTCCAGGTCGCCCCAACGGATATCCATTTCGATTTTATAGAGCGATTTCATGCGATTTTTTTCCGTTTGGCGGTTTTTGCGATTTTACTTTCCGGCACTTCCAGCATTTTTGCCAAAAAGCGTCCGGTATGCGATGCCGGGTTTTGTGCAACTTCTTCCGGGGTCCCTTGCGCGATGATTTGGCCGCCGCGATGACCTCCCTCGGGGCCAAGATCGATGATCCAGTCGGCGGTCTTGATAACGTCGAGATTGTGTTCTATGACGACAATGGTGTTTCCGTCATCGCGCAATTTATGCAGCACGGCGAGCAGGTGTTCAATGTCGTGAAAATGCAGGCCTGTGGTGGGTTCGTCCAGAATATACAAAGTCTGCCCGGTATCGCGGCGCGACAATTCTTTCGATAGCTTGACGCGTTGTGCCTCGCCGCCAGAAAGTGTTGTTGCACTCTGGCCAAGCTTGATATAACTCAGGCCGACATCCATCAATGTTTCCAGTTTTCTCTCCAGTGTCGGCACGGGTTCGAATAATTTCAGCGCGTCTTCGACTGTCATTTGCAGGATGTCGTGGACGTTGTAACCCTTGTACAAAATTTCCAGTGTTTCGCGGTTGTAGCGTTTGCCGTGGCAGACATCGCAGGGCACATACACATCCGGCAGGAAGTGCATTTCCACCTTGATCAAGCCGTCGCCCTGGCAGGCTTCGCAGCGACCGCCGCGGACATTGAAACTGAAACGGCCCGGCGAATAGCCGCGGGCGCGCGCTTCCGGAACCTGTGCGAATAATTCGCGAAGCGGCGTGAATAAGCCGGTGTAAGTGGCCGGGTTTGAACGCGGTGTGCGACCGATCGGCGATTGGTCGATATCGACGACTTTGTCGAACAGATCGATGCCGTGCACTTCGCGAAAAGGCGAAACGGTATGCGCAGCACCGTTCAATTCATTTGCCGCAATGTGGTACAGAGTATCGTTGATCAAGGTGGACTTGCCGGAACCCGAAACGCCGGTAATCGCGACAAACAAACCCGCCGGAATTTCGAGATCGACGTTCTTCAGATTATTGCCGGTGACACCCAGCAGTTTCATCGACATTTTTGGTTTGGCTTTATGCCGAACCGTCGGGATTTCGATTTTCATCCGGCCCGACAGATAGGCACCGGTCAGCGAGCGCGGGGCTTTCAAAATATCGTCGATGGTGCCTTGCGCGATAATTTCGCCGCCATGCACGCCGGCGCCGGGACCGATATCGACCACGTGATCTGCCAGGCGAATGGCGTCTTCATCATGCTCGACCACGATCACCGTATTGCCCATGTCGCGCAGTCGCGTCAGCGTGCCGAGCAGGCGTTCGTTGTCACGCTGATGCAAACCAATTGAGGGCTCGTCGAGCACGTACATCACGCCAACCAGGCCTGCACCGATTTGCGATGCCAGACGTATACGCTGTGCTTCGCCGCCGGACAGGGAATCGGCCTTGCGTTCCAGTGTCAAATAATCCAGGCCGACATCCATCAGGAAGCGGAGGCGATCATGGATTTCCTTCACGATCTTGACCGCGATTTCGCCGCGCCAGCCGCTCAATTTCAATTGCGAAAAGAAGGCAATGGTTTCATCGATCGGCCAGCGGGTAATTTCCGATAATGTCTTGTTGGCCACTGTTACACTGCGTGCCGCTTTATTCAAACGCGCGCCATTGCAAGCCGGGCAGGGCTGAACGCTGATGAATTTCGCCAGTTCTTCCTTGACCGCCTGCGATTCGGTTTCGCGGTAACGGCGATCCAGATTCGGAACGATGCCTTCGAATTTATGTTTGCGCTGCGTGCGGCCACCGGATTCGGTCAGATAGGTAAACGAAATGATGTCTTCACCACTGCCGTAAAGAACGGCATTGCGAATATCTTCGGACAACTTCTGCCACGGGGTATCGACATCAAACGCGTAATGCTTCGCCAGCGATGCAATCAACTGGAAATAATAGGCATTGCGACGATCCCAGCCGCGCACCGCGCCTGCTGCGAGACTCAGTTCCGGGTGCACAACGACCCGGCTTGGGTCAAAGAAATCCTTGATGCCCAAACCATCGCAGGACGGGCAGGCCCCCATCGGCGAATTGAATGAAAACAGGCGCGGTTCAAGTTCGGGTAATGAGAAATCGCAAACCGGGCAGGAGAATTTCGATGAAAACAAAATCGGCGTGGCTTTGTCGTTGTCGATTTCCATCACCGAAGCCATGCCCTCGCCCAGCTTCAAGGCGGTTTCAAAACTTTCGGCCAGACGCTGTTTCAGGTCTTCACGTGGTTTGAAACGGTCGATCACCGCTTCGATCGTATGTTTGTTGCGCAAACCCAGTGCCGGCACTTGGTCGATTTCATACAGCGCGCCGTTCACGCGCACGCGCACAAAGCCCTGAGCGCGCAATTGTTCGAAAACCTGCACATGCTCGCCTTTACGTTCGCGAATCACTGGTGCGAGCAGCATTAAGCGGGTGTCTTCGGGCAACGCCAGCACCGCATCGACCATCTGGCTGACAGTCTGTGCTTCCAGCGGAAATCCATGGTCCGGGCATTTGGGCGAGCCGACCCGGGCGAAAAGAAGGCGCAGATAATCGTAAATTTCGGTGATGGTGCCTACGGTCGAGCGCGGGTTGTGCGAAGTGGCTTTTTGTTCAATCGCAATGGCCGGTGATAAGCCCTCGATATGATCTACATCGGGTTTTTCCATCACGGACAGGAATTGCCGGGCATAGGCCGACAGGGATTCGACGTAGCGACGCTGGCCCTCGGCGTAAATCGTATCGAAGGCCAGCGAGCTTTTGCCCGAGCCCGACAGGCCGGTAATGACAATCAGCTTGTCCCGGGGCAGGTCGATATCAATGTTTTTCAGATTGTGTGTGCGGGCACCGCGAATACTAATCTTGTCCATGCGCCTGACGGGTTAGGGGGGAACACGTTAGTTTAGCAGTTTGGTGTCTTTAACCTGTGACTGGGTTTGCTTGCCCGGCACAGGCCGTAGGGCCCGTTTTTTGCGATAAATACCTCATTTTTCAGGGGCAGGGCTGTCGGAAGGCCATTTGGCCACCTGGATTCCGGTCGTTTTTCACACGAAGCTATTGAAATGAAAGGTGTTTTGGCCCATAATTCCGCTCCTGTCCGCGACCTCGGGCAGGTGTTTCCAAAATAACTACAGAGGAATTCCGGTCATGTACGCAGTTGTAATCACTGGCGGTAAACAATACCGCGTTATGAAAGGCGAAAGACTTCGCGTTGAAAAACTCGATGTCGAAGCAGGCAGCAACGTTGATATCAATGACGTGTTGCTGATTGGCGATGGCGAAACCATTACTGTCGGTACGCCGAAAGTAGCCGGTGCCGTTGTCAGCGCCACCGTTTTATCGCACGGTCGTCTCGACAAAGTGACCATCGTGAAGTTCCGTCGTCGTAAGCACTATCGTAAACAGATGGGGCATCGTCAACATTACTCAGAAATCGAAATTACCGGCATCACTGCCTAAGCTCAGGAGAAAACGTCATGGCACATAAAAAAGGCGTAGGCTCGTCACGCAACGGCCGCGATTCCAATCCCAAATACCTCGGCGTGAAAATGTTCGGCGGTCAAGCAATTGACGCGGGCAATATCATTGTTCGTCAACGTGGTACCGAGTTCCATCGCGGTGCAAACGTCGGCATGGGCCGCGACCACACCTTGTTCGCTCTTAAAGACGGCACGGTGAACTTCGCCATCAAAGGTCCGAACAAGCGTCGTACCGTTAGCGTCATTCCAGCAGAGTAATTCCTGCAGACTGCGCAACGCATAAAGCCCCGCTTGCGCGGGGTTTTTTGTTCCTGAAAAATATTTCCTGCAACATCCAAAAGAGCTCTCTCCCAATGAAATTCGTCGACGAAGCCATCATTACAGTATTTGCCGGTGCCGGTGGTAACGGCTGCATCAGCTTTCGTCGCGAGAAATTCATTCCGCTTGGCGGCCCTGACGGCGGCGACGGCGGCAACGGCGGCAGCATCTGGCTGGAAGCCGACGAAAATCTCAGCACGCTGATTGATTTCCGTCATGACCGTCAATTCCGCGCCCAACGTGGTGAAAACGGTATGGGCCAGCAACGCTTCGGCAAGGCCGGCGAAGACATCACCATTAAAGTGCCGGTCGGCACTTCGGTGACGAACGTGGCCACCGATGAAGTGATCGGTGATTTGACCGAACACGGTGCCCGCATGCTGGTGGCTACCGGTGGCGAAGGCGGCAAGGGCAATGTGCATTTCAAAAGCTCGATTACCCGCGCGCCGCGCCGTTCCGAAAATGGCAGCCCCGGTGAAGAGCGCGATATCCGCCTTGAAATGAAATTGCTGGCCGATGTCGGCTTGCTCGGTTTCCCGAATGCCGGCAAATCCACCTTCATTCGTGCGGTTTCTTCTGCCACTCCAAAAGTTGCCGATTATCCGTTCACCACCCTGTATCCAAACCTCGGCGTAGTCAGCGTCGAGGCCTATCGCAGTTTCGTGATTGCCGATATTCCGGGCCTGATCGAAGGTGCGGCCGATGGCGCCGGTTTGGGCAGCTTGTTTCTGCGCCACGTGCAACGCACCCGCGTGCTGTTGCATCTGGTCGACATGGCGCCGTTCGATGAAGACATTAATCCGGCCGAGCAGGTTCGTGCGATTGAAAACGAGCTGCGCAAATATGATCCGGGTATGCTGGAAAAGCCACGCTGGCTGGTCTTGAACAAAGGCGATTTGCTTGATGATGAACAACGCGCGGAACGTGCTGCCGCCATCGTCAAGGAACTCGACTGGAAAGAGCCATGGTTTGTCGTATCTGCGATTGGCCGCGAAGGCACCTGGCCGATTATGCTGAAGATCCAGCAATTCTTCGATGATGAAAAACATGCCGCGCTTGAAGCGGCGGAAGATATTGCAGAACGCGAAGCGATGAAGCCGCGGTAAAAATTGCAGGATGGCCCTTGGGCCCGCGTGGTCGCATGCAAGCGACCTCCTACGGCAAAGCGAAAAGTTTCAGCTTCGTTTCAAATGAGCGGCCTTGCCCTGTAATCGGATCAACGAAAGCAATCCGCTGCGCCAATAATTGCAGCGGCTTCCCAAAATCATCCTGGTCAGCCGCGCGATGCACCGGGTAAATCAAATCATTCAAAATCGGAATGCCCAGCGCCGCCATATGTGCGCGCAACTGGTGTTTCTTTCCAGTGATCGGCTTGAGTCGATAGCGCGCGAAATTGTCCCGTCGCTCCGTCACTTCGATGAATGTTTCTGAATTGGCTTCGCCTTCGACGGCTTCCATCTGCATGAAGTTTCCGCTTTCCCGCAGTCGGCTTTTATATGTCATCGGGAAAATCAAATCATCACGATATGGTGCAACCGCCTGATAGCATTTTTCCACTTGCTTGCTAAGAAATAGAGATTGATAGGCCCCGCGGGTTTCCGGTTTGATGACGAACACGACGAGCCCTGCCGTTTCACGATCAATTCGGTGCATCGGCACCAAAGTCTCGATGCCGGTTTTTCGTTTCAAGCGTACCAGCAAGGTTTCCTGTAGATAAATACCGGCGGGCATCACAGGCAGAAAATGCGGTTTGTCGGCAATGATTAAATGTTCGTCCTGGAACAGGATGCTTTCTTCAAACGGAATCGGGGTTTCGTTTTCGATTGATCGGTAATAGAAAATCTTCAGATGCGCCTGATAGGGGCGATCCGGAAAAACGGATAACCCGTTTTCATCCATCACTAAATCATCTTGCATACGGGCGAGCCATTCCTCGCGTGGAATGGCATCGAATCGTTGCACGAGAAAATCGATAACAAGCAGCCAGTCGCCGACCGGCAGGGTAATCACGCTGGGGCCAACACCGTCGCGTGTCGGCAACATCCTAGTCGTTCGCCGCGGCGAGTTTCTTGGCGCGATTCAGTCGCCATTCGCCGTCCGGTTCGCCTTCATAAACATCTTCCAGCGTGGTGTCGGTTTCTTCCAGATGCGTATCGAGCGCAATGCGGTTGTCGAAAACGAAACATTCGCCCTGCCAATCTTTTTCGGCGTCCGGCATTTCCTTGAAATAATTCAGGATACCGCCTTCCAGCTGAAATACCGGGATATCCATATCGAGCATCCAGGCGCTGGTTTTTTCGCAGCGAATGCCGCCGGTGCAATACATGGCCACGCGTTTGCCGTCGGCTTTCCATTGATCGACATTGGCTTTTACGTATTCCGGAAAATCGCGGAAATTGCGGACGCCGGGATCAATCGCATTCTTGAAGCGGCCAAGCCTGAATTCGAAACTGTTGCGGTTATCGAGAAGCACGACATCGTCTTGCGCAATCAATTCACGCCATTCCTGCGGACTTAAATTCGTTCCGGTTTTTGTCGCATCGACATCGGGAATTCCCAGCGGTACGATTTCGGCTTTCTTGTGCACTTTCATTTTGCCGAATGGCACGGTTTTGCAGGGACTGCGTTTGAACACAATGCCTTCGAAAGCACCGAGAAGGCGCGGATCTTTTTGCAGCGTCTGTTCGAAAGCGTCGATTTCAGATTCCGGCGCCGCCAACATGCCATTGATGCCTTCGCCGGCGACCAGAATGCTGCCTTTCAAGCCCTGCGTCAGTTCGCGCAAGATCTCGACGGCGGCATCGACGTCTTCAACACGGGCAAATTTATAGAAAGCGGTATGGATAAGGGCGTCGGTGTTCACAGCAGGCTCAGAAGACATGAAGATACTCGGGTTTATTTTGCGCCAGAAATGAAAAAGCCGCATCGCTGCGGCTTTGTTCAATCAATGTAAGAGGCAATTACGCCGCTTTCATTGCCTTGATGCGGGTATTGATGCGACTCTTGTGGCGAGCGGCTTTGTTCTTGTGGATCAAGCCACGAGCCGAGTAGCGGTCAAGAATCGGCACGGCAACTTTGTAAGCGGCTTCGGCAGCAACGACGTCATTGCCTTCGATGGCTTTGAGGATGCGCTTGACGGCAGTGCGCAGCATCGAACGGTGACTGGTGTTACGCGCATTACGGACGACAGCTTGCTTGGCGCGCTTTTTGGCAGATTTAATGTTGGCCACAGCGGGCTCCTGAACGTAAAATGGGGTTGGAAAGACTGCAAATTATGGCGGATTCATGGACTTGAGTCAATTACCTTGGGGCTTTCCCCCTTTTTACATGGAGTAGCGGCATGGCTCGGTCGGGCTTATTACGGTCAACGGCAATATTTACCAGCATGACATTCCTGTCCCGAATCGCCGGATTTGCCCGGGATTGGCTTCAGGCCAGCCTGTTTGGCACCAATGCAGCGGTATCGGCCTTCGTTGTGGCCTATCGAATTCCGAATTACCTCAGGCGAATTTTCGCCGAGGGCTCCTTTTCGTCGGCATTTGTGCCGGTATTGTCGGAATTGAAGGAAAAAGGCGACGAAAAGGCCCTGCAAGACTTTCTGGACCATATTGCCGGTGCCTTGCTGGCCGTGGTCATGCTGGTGACTGCGGCAGGCATGCTGATGTCGCCCTGGATTGCCCGCCTATTCCTGATTTTCGCCGATGAAAACTCGGCAACGGTCGCCTTGACGGCCGATATGCTGCGCATCACGTTTCCGTACCTAATGTTCATATCGATGACCGCCTTGGCGGGCTCGGTACTCAATAGCTATCGCTATTTCGGATTGCCGGCCTTTACGCCGGTCTTGCACAATCTCGCGCTAATCGCTGCGATGTTGTTGCTGGCACGCTATTTCGATATTCGGGAGTTCTCCCTTGCCTGGGGTGTTTTTGCTGCGGGCGTGCTGCAAATGCTTTTACTCTGGCCGGCCATGGCCCGGCATGCCAAAACGCCCCATTTCAAGTTCAGTTTCAAGCATGAAGGCGTTAGAAGGGTCGCGAAATTGATGCTTCCGACGATCTTTTCCTCGTCCGTATCGCAGATCAATTTGCTGGTCGGCACCATGTTTGCCTCGCTTTTGGTGGTTCAGGCGCAATCCTGGCTTTACTACTCGGATCGTCTGGTTGAGCTGCCTTTGGGCCTGTTCGGCGTCGCCATCGGAACGGTTATCCTGCCGCATTTATCGTCCCGCCATTCTGCGAATGACGCCGCCGGATTTTCACATTCGATCGATTGGGGATTAAGGCTGGTGATGCTGGTAGGCCTGCCGGCGGCTCTTGGCCTGATTTTACTGGCCGAACCGATGACGGCAACCTTGTTTTTTCATGGCCAATTTACGCGAATCGACGTCCAGATGGTCGCAGCCAGCATGGTGGCCATGGGTGTAGGCATTCCGGCTTTCATGATGAGCAAGATTTTATTGCCGGCATTTTATTCGCGGCATGACACCAAAACGCCCATGCGCGCTGCGGTTTTCACGGTAATCGTGAATGTCGTACTCACCATCGCCATCGTTATTCCACTCTGGAAAATGCAGTACAAGGCCGCCCATGCCGGAATTGCACTCTCAACGGCGCTGGCGGGCATTTTCAACACGGCGATGCTTTGGCGCTACCTGATGCGCCTTGGCGTGTACCAGCCTGAAAAAGGATGGCGCAAATTGCTTGTCCAAATCGCCTTGGGACTAGGCTTGATGGCTGGCGTGATAATCGGGTATCGACACCTGGTGGGCGATTGGGCCGACTATGTCTGGTGGAGCCGTGTTTTATTGCTTCTGGGAGTCGTTGCTGCCGGTGCTGCCGCCTACGGTCTGGCTCTTGTCGCCATGGGGCTCAGGCCGCGACATTTGCGGGAGCATTAATCCTCTGACGGGCCGCCATCACGGCTATAATTAGGCCATGACAATTTTGTTTCGCGACATAACGGGCCAGCCAGTCTGCGGCCCACAGGGTAGTGTGGTTTGTATCGGAGCATTTGACGGCCTGCACCGCGGGCATCAGGCTCTTATCGAACACACGCGCCTGCGTGCGCGCGAAGCAAATCTTTCTTTGGCGGCATTGAGTTTCGAGCCTTTGCCCCGCGAATTTTTTTCGAAAGAAAATCCGCCGCCGCGTTTGTTGTTGCCCCGCGCCAAATTTGAAGGCTTGGCGGCGCTGGGTTGCGATGTCGTCGGTTTGCTGCGCTTCGATGCAAAGCTCAGTTCGATGAGTGCGGAAGATTTTATCGAACAGGTGCTGGTGCGGAAATTGAACGCCAAGGAAGTCTGGGTGGGTCCGGAATTCCGTTTTGGCAAAGGCCGCCGTGGCGATATCGCCATGCTGCAAACACTTGGTGCACAATTTGGATTTGCCGCGCACGAAATAACGCCGGTATTGCACGAAGGCGAACGCGTTTCCAGCACGCGTTTGCGCCTGCAATTATCGAGTGGCGATATGGCGGGTGCCGAGAAGGCACTCGGTCGCCGTTATGCGATTGCCGGCAAAGTGGTGTATGGCAAGCAACTCGGCCGACAATTAGGTTATCCGACGGCCAATATTCGTCTCGCGGGAAAACGCACGGCGCTGCATGGTATTTATGCAACCTGGGTGCATGGTATCGGTCCGGAGAAAATGGCCAGTGTTTCCAGTCTGGGGACGCGCCCGACCGTATCGGGTATCGAGCCATTGCTCGAAGCGCATCTGTTTGACTTCGATGGCAACCTGTATGGAAAACGAATTAGCGTCGAATTCGTCGCCAAATTGCGTGACGAAGAAAAATTCGACGGCCTGCCGGCATTGATCACGCAAATGGATATGGATTCACAACAAGCACGGCAAATTTTGCAACACGATAAAAAGACCTTGGAGTTAGTCAGTGAGTAAGGATTACAAACACACGATTTCATTGCCCGATACCGCATTCCCGATGCGCGGTGATTTGCCCAAGCGCGAGCCCGATATGCTCAAGCGCTGGCAGGACATGAACTGGTATGAAGCCATTCGTGAAAAAACCGGCTCACGCGAAAAGAAATTCGTGCTGCACGATGGCCCGCCGTATGCGAATGGCTCGATCCATATCGGTCATGCCGTCAATAAAACCCTGAAAGACATCGTGGTGAAATCGAAACTGCTTTCCGGTTTTGATGCGCCGTATGTGCCAGGCTGGGATTGCCATGGCCTGCCGATTGAATTGGCCGTCGAGAAAAAGCACGGCAAGGTCGGCGACAAGATGGATGCGGCGATATTTCGCCAAAAATGCCGCGAATACGCCAACGAACAAATCAACGGACAATCGAAAGATTTCCAGCGTCTGGGTGTTTTGGGTAACTGGAAAAACCCTTACCGCACGATGGATTTCAAATTCGAAGCCGACATGCTGCGTTCGCTCGCAAAAATCATCGAGCGTGGTCATTTGGCACGCGGTGCGAAACCGGTGCATTGGTGTTTCGATTGCGGTTCGGCATTGGCCGAAGCGGAAATCGAATACGCCGATAAAGTATCGCCAGCCGTCGATGTTGCCTATGACGCGATCGACCCGAAAGCACTCGCCGATAAATTCGGTGTTGATAGCGGCGACGCGATTGTCACGGTGCCTATCTGGACCACCACGCCATGGACATTGCCGGCAAGTCTGGCTGTCACGCTTGGTCCGGATCTCGACTACGTTTTGTTTGAAGGCGCCGAACGCAACGGAAAACGGGTTCTGCTGGTTATCGCGGAGGCATTAAGCGAAGCGGTTGCCGCGCGCTACGGCATTGGCGAAGTCAATGTGTTGGGCCGCGCAAAAGGCACCGCGCTCGAATTGCTGAAACTTCAGCATCCATTTTATTCCCGCATCGTGCCGATCATCGTTGGCGATCATGTCACGACCGATGCCGGTACCGGTGCCGTTCATACCGCGCCTGGACATGGTCAGGAAGACTTCGCAGTCGGCCTGAAATACGGTCTGGAAGTATTGAATCCGATCGATGGCAAAGGCGTCTATTTGCCAAACACCGAAATTTTCGCCGGCCAATATATCTGGAAAGCCAACGATACCGTTGTCGCCCTGTTGCAGGAACGCGGCGTATTGCTGGCATCGGAAAAACTGACGCATAGCTATCCGCATTGCTGGCGCCATAAATCGCCGGTGGCATTCCGTGCTACGCCGCAATGGTTTATCTCGATGGACCAGGCGAATTTGCGTGCCGATGCGCTCGAATCGATCAAGAAGGTCGCCTGGATTCCGGAGTGGGGTGAAGCCCGTATCGTCGGCATGATCGATGGTCGTCCGGACTGGTGCATCTCGCGCCAACGCACCTGGGGCGTGCCGATTGCCTTGTTCATTCACAAGCAAACCGGCGAACCGCATCCGCGTTCGGTTGAGTTGATGCGAGAGGTTGCAAAACTTGTTGAAGAAAAAGGTGCCGATGCCTGGTACGCCATCGACCCGACGGAGTTTCTGGGCAGTGAAGCCGCCGATTACGATCAGGTAAAGGACATTCTTGATGTCTGGTTTGATTCCGGCGTTACGCACGAGTGCGTGCTCGCCGCGCGTGGTCATGATGGCTTGCACAAGCCTGCCGATTTGTATCTTGAAGGTTCCGATCA
>Ga0208114_1000304_pt1 | contig 12811 bp, 13 predicted proteins | sample LakWasMeta2_LOW4_2_FD_183854 | JGI IMG/M metagenome (GOLD analysis project Ga0208114, IMG submission 183854) | Freshwater sediment methanotrophic microbial communities from Lake Washington under simulated oxygen tension - Sediment Metagenome... | ecosystem: Environmental > Aquatic > Freshwater >... | reverse complement strand
CGCTGTATGCGGCGCTGAATCAACTCAATACCCCGGATGTCAAAATCATCACGGTGGAAGACCCGGTCGAATACCAAATCGAAGGCATCAACCAGATTCAGGCCAAACCGCAAATCGGCCTGGACTTTTCCAATGCCCTTCGCAGCATCATGCGTCAGGACCCGGACATCATCATGATCGGCGAAATGCGCGATCTGGAAACCAGCAAAATCGCGATTCAATCGGCATTGACCGGCCACTTGGTGTTATCCACCTTGCACACCAACAATGCCGCCGGCGGCATCACGCGTTTGCTGGATATGGGTGTAGAAGATTATTTGCTGACATCGACGGTCAACGGCATTCTCGCGCAACGACTGGTCCGCAAGCTCGAACCGGTTCATGCGGAAAAATACGAGGCGTCGGCAGAACAGATCGAAAAATTCCAGCTGCGTAAATTCCAGCCGCAGGGCACGATTTATCTTTATCACCCGAAACCCTCCGCGCTCACCTCCACCGGTTATCTGGGCCGTACCACGATCATGGAGTTTCTGGTCATGAACGACGGTCTTCGCAAGCTGGTCATGCAGCACGCCGGTACCGGTGAAATCGAGCAAGCTGCGCGCGTTGGCGGCATGCGTTCGATGTATGAAGACGGTCTGTTGAAAGCACTGCAAGGCGTAACAACCATTGAAGAAGTATTGCGTGTGACGGAAGAAGCCTGATATGCCTCTGTTTCGTTACAAGGCCCTGTCGTCGGCGGGCGAAAATCTGACCGGTCAAATGGAAGCGGCTTCCTCGGACGAAGTGATTGCCCGTTTGCAGGAACAGGGCTACTTGCCGATCGAGGCACGGCGTTCCGATAATTTGTCGGAACAGGGTAACTTGTTTTCGTTTCTCAAAAAAAGCGAAATGAGCGATGCCCAGGTGCTGCAATTCACCCAGCAGTTGGCCACTTTGCTCGGCGCAGGCCAGCCACTCGACAAAGCTCTCGGTGTGTTGCTGGAATTGCCCGAGTCGGCCAGTGCGAAAAAAATCCTCGAGCGCATTCGCGAATCGGTACGTGGCGGCGGCACCTTGTCGACTGCGCTGGAACAGCAGCACGGTCTGTTCTCGCGCCTGATGGTGAATATGGTGCGTGCCGGCGAAGCGGGTGGCGGCTTGCAGGTGAGCTTGACGCGAGTGGCGGAATATCTCGAACGCAGCCGCGAATTCAGGATGAAGTTGATCAATGCATTGATTTATCCCTGCATTTTGATGTTGATGGTAGTCATCGCGTTTTTCCTGTTGTTTACGCTGGTGTTGCCGCAGTTTGAATCCATGTTCGAGGATTTCGGTGCCGAAATTCCGTGGTACACGGATATGCTGATGTGGATAAGCAAGCTGGTCCGTGCTTGGTGGTGGGCGCCAATCCCCTTGCTGGCGTTGGCGGCCTACTGGTTGCAGAAGCAGTGGCAAAACCCAGTCTGGCGTTTGGCGGTGGATCAGCGGATTCTGAATTCGAAACTGCTCGGTACCCTTGTTGCCCGCATTGACACAGCAAGATTTGCCCGCACTTTGGGCACCTTGGTGCAGAGTGGCGTTCCATTGCTGAATGCGCTGAACTTATCGCGTCCGGTTTTGTTTAATCAAGTGTTGGGACAGTCAGTTGAGGTGGCGGCAAACGACGTGAAAACCGGTTCCGGTCTGGCCTATGCCCTGGCCAGACAGAAAAGTTTTCCTAGGTTGGCGGTACAAATGATTCAGGTCGGCGAGGAGTCGGGAGAGCTCGATACCATGTTGCTGAAGGTGGCCGATACATTTGATACTGAAGCCAATCATTCCATAAGCCGTTTAATGGCATTTTTATTGCCGGCACTGACATTGATAATGACGTTTATGGTTTTCATTATTATTCTGGCAGTGTTATTGCCGATTTTTGATATTACAGGAGCTGTTGTCTAATGAAACGTCAATACCGTGCCTCGTCAAGGCAGAGTGGTTTTACATTGATTGAACTGGCTGTGGTGATTGTACTAATAGGCACAATCATGGCGGTTGCGATCAGCAGCATTAGCAAAAACAGAAAACAGGCGAATGCCAGGCTTGCAGTGACACAATTGAACATACTTTCTCAAAAAGTTAGTGAGTACCAATCCGATGTCGGCAGTTTGCCTGAAAGTCTTGGTGCGCTTGTAAATGAACCAAGTAATGCCGAAGGTTGGCTAGGTCCTTACGCCGATGCAAAACAATTGAAAGATCCTTTCGGTGGCGACATCGAGTATCGCAATCCCGGCTCGGAATCAGAATTTGAGTTGGTCAGCCTGGGTGCGGACAAGAAAGTGGGTGGCGATGGCGTCGATAAAGACATCGTCGTCAAGCCCTAATCCATGGGAATCTGCAGTTCGCGACATGCTGTCTACCGCGGCACTGCCATATCATTGCGCACATCACACGGTTTCAGCCTTCTGGAATTAATCGTAGTGGTCGGACTGATTTCCGTGTTGATGGCTTTAGCTGCATTTACATTGAATAAGCAATTACCCGGTCAGAAATTAAAATCCTCGGCAAAAGAACTCGCGGCCGAACTGCGCTTTACCAAAAGTCAGGCCATGGCGACGGGCAAGGCGCAGACATTCCAGATCAATGCAAGAACCCGCGAATGGACCGGCCCCAAAAACCATTCCGGCGAGCTGCCCGGTTCACTGGAAATCATTGCAACCACGGCCAAACGTGAGCAACCCGAAGATGGCGTTGCGGCGATAAAGTTTTTTCCGGACGGTGCGGCAACCGGTGGTCGTATTGTTTTGCAACATGAAAAGGCCAAGTGGCAAATCGACGTTAAATGGCTGACCGGCGAAGTGACGGTTACCAAGCCGGGGGCATCGCCGTGAAAAAAAGTGGCGGCTTTACCTTGCTGGAAGTTTTGATGGCGGTCGGCCTGCTGGCCGTCATCAGCGCATTGGTGATCTCCACTCTGTCCGGCGGTCTGCGACAAATCCGCTGGTCGAGCCAGGCAAGCGAAGCCAGTCTGCATGCCCAATCTCTGCTCGATACGCTCGGCACGATGGAGGCCATCGAGCCCGGAACAAAACAGGGCGATTGGGAAGACGGAAAGTTTCGTTACGAGTTGGAGATCAAGGAAGCGCCTGATCCCAGTATGGCTGGCGACGAGCCCTCAAGCGCAATCGAAGCAGTGAATCCTGCCGTGTTGTATCAAATTAATTTGCTGGTGAACTGGGGTGGCAATAAACCGCAGGAACAATTGCGTTTCGTCAGTTACAAAGCCCGTCAGCCGCCGATTGAACATTTCGAGCCCCAGTTATGAGAACTCAGGGCTTTCGGCAGCCAGCCTATTCCGGCAATCGCACAGTCACGCGCAACGCTCCGGGTTTTACCCTGCTTGAAATGCTGGTAGTCACCGGCTTGATGGCCTTGCTTGTCATGCTCGGTTTGAATTTGATGCGTACTGCGGCGTCGTCCGCAACGACGTCGGAAGCCACGGTCGATCGCAATGAAAAACTGCGCAGTGTGCAAGGTTTCATCCGTCGACAAATGACCGGTGCCTTGCCGATCGCCTACCAATTCGATGCCGCCAATGGCGATGCGACGTATTTTTCGGGTGATAAAAACAAGTTGGAGCTGGTCGCCAATATGCCCGGCTATTTGTCCTATGGCGGGGCGTATCTGCAGACCTTCGAATTGAAACGCAATGGCGAAAACTACCAGCTCGAATTCCAGTTCCAGCAAATCACCACCGAGGGTCTGCTGGATGCCGAACGCAAGCCGGAAATATTGCTCGAGGGTATCAGGAAAGGCGAGTTTTCCTATCGCACGCTGGATGAGCAATCCGAACCTGGCGATTGGGAAAGTGAATGGAATGTCCCCACCCAGATTCCCTCGCAGGTGCGATTGAATATCGAGTTTGCCGACAGGAAAATGCACTGGCCGTCCCTGGTTGCCGCGCCGAAATTATCGGTCGCTGTCGCTACGGGAGGCAATCCGGGTTTGCAGCCCAGAAAGTTCGAACCTGACCCGGAAGTGGGTGGCGAGCGATGAGTGCATTCCCAAATAAAAAAAATCAAAGCGGTATCGCATTGCTGCTGGTGCTTTGGATGATGGTCATCCTGATCGGCATCATCGGCGTTTTTGCATTGATCTCCAGTACCGAAAGCAAACAGGGCAAATTGCTTGCACGTGGTGTGCAGGCTCGCTATGCGGCAGAAGGCGGTGTCGATGTGGCCGTGTTGCGTCTGGGCAATGCCGATCCGCTATTGCGCTGGGTGCCGGATAATCGAATTTACAAATACGGTGTCGAGAAAACCCGGCTTGAAGTTCGCGTCGTGGACGAATCGGGCAAAGTCGACATTAATGTCGCCGGCGCCGATGTGATCGGCCCGCTTTTACTTGCGGTGGGAGTCGAATCACTTCAGGCGCAGTCGATTACATCGGCGATCATGGACTGGCGTGATACGGATGACCTGCTAACCGAGCCCGGTGGTGCGGAAGATCCCCAGTATGCAGCGGCGGATCTTCCCTACGGCGCAAAAGATGCTGCGTTTCAAACGATTTCCGAATTGCAGCAGGTCATGGGAATGACGCCGGAAATCTATGCGAAGCTGCAGCCGTTCATCACGATTTACAGCGGTCTCGCCAGGCCCAATCCCAGTTTTGCTTCGCTGGAAGTGCTGTCCGCATTGGGGCTGCAGTCCCCGCAAATCGCGCAATTATTGGCCGAACGCAGTGCCTGGCAACCCGGAATGCCTGTTTTTACGCTGCCTGACGGCAACCCACTCGCGACCAGCGGCACGGGAACGTATAGTATTTCCAGCGTTGCCGTCGAGCCTGATGGCAGCCGTGCTGAAATTACCGCGACTTTGCGCGTTGGAGAGAACGGTAATTTTGGTCTGCTTTACACGCCCCTCGCATGGCGAGTGGGAGAAATCGACTAAATAACCATGACGAATCCAACTTCCAATTTGCTGGAACCCATACGCTTGGCTTACCAAGGCAGCTCGCTGTCGGCCTGGTGGAATTTGGTGCGCCATGAATTTCTTGGGTTGCTTCCCGCTTCATGGCAGGAAATTCTCGGGGCGACGGATCACCGTCTGTGTATTCGCGTCGTGGGCGACGAATTGCATTTGTTCGCCGCCGATGACGGTCGCCTGTCCTTGCTGGGCAACTTGCCTTCCGATGACGAAACGCTGTTGCGAAAATCACTGTCGCGTTTCCAGCAACAGAAGAATGCTCCCCGCTATTTGTTGCTCGACAATAAACAGGTACTGCGTCGTACTTTGGTCCTGCCTTTGTCTGCAGAAGCAAAATTGCGCGAAGTCGTCAGTTTTGAAATTGACCGACAAACCCCGTTCACGCAGGACCAGATTTATTTCGAAGCACGCGTGCTAAGCAGGAACGTGCAGAGCAAGCAATGCCAGGTTGAATTGATCGTGCTGCCGAAACAGGCGCTGGAAAAAAACCTGAAAACATTGGGAGTGCTGGCTGCCGATCTGAGTGGTGCCGATGTGCTCGAAGACGACATGCATACCCTCAACGTCAACTTGTTGCCTGCTACTTTGCGCGCTGCCAATGCAAACCAGAATGTCTGGTTAAATCTCGGCTTGGCATTGGCCGGTACCGGATTGCTGGTTTTCGCAATGAACCAAGTGCTGAAAAATCGCGAACAGGTGCAGCAGGACTGGGAACAAAAAGTGGTGATTGCCAAAACCCAGGCCAAAGAAGCCAATGTTTTCCGCGAGCAATTGAAAAGGGCCGGCAGGGCGGAACTGTTTCTGGAGAAATTCAGGACTTCCCAGCCCCCGATGTTGACCTTGATCAACGATTTGACCAAAAGGATTCCGGACGACACCGCACTGGACAAGATATCGGTCAATGAAGGTCGTCTCGTTCTGGTGGGTCAAAGTAAACAAGCGGCGGCCTTGGTCGGTCAATTGCAAGGCTCGCCCTATATCAGTTCTCCCGCACTGGCCGGTGCCGTACAGCCGGATACACGAACCAATCGTGATCGTTTTACTTTGACTGCCACGGTGAATGGTTCCAGGGAGGCCGCCAATGGCAAGCCTCGATAAAACCCCGGTCATCGCCAATGTCAAACGCTGGCATGTTTTTCTCGGTGCGACTGTCGTATTGGCACTGGCTTATTTTATTCTCGTGCATTGGTGGTTTACCGCGCCGATGATGGAAATGGGCGACCAGATCAATGAACTGCGTGGTCAGGAACTGCAATTGCGCATGGAAGCCAGTCAACGTCCCGCGCTTGAGAAAACCCTCGCCGACGTACGAAGGCAGCAGGCGGCGACACCGCATTTTCTGCCGGAAGACAATAAAGAGCTGGCAAGTGCAGCCTTGGTTCAGCGACTGGAACAAGTCGTGAAAGCCGCCAGCCCGAATCCGAATGCCTGCCAAATTACGGCACGTACCCCGACCGATTATGCGTTGAAAGAGGATTTCCAGCGTGTGACCGTGCAAGTGCGTTTGCGCTGCGGTATGGCGGAAATGGCCACCATCATGCATTCGCTTGAAGGCGGCAGTCCGCAATTGTTCATCGATAATCTGGAGCTCCTGTCGCGAGCCAGCTACAACAATGTGGGCCCGACCGGCGGTGCGGTTGAAGTCGTGTTTGACTTGTTTGGCTATATTCAATTTCCGCCTGAAAAACAGGGGAAATCCAATGGCTAAGTGGAACAACGCCTACACGATGCTCTTGTCCGGCTTCACGCTTTGGGCGGCCTTGGTATTGATCGTGGCTTTGTTTGGTTTGGGCGCACGCTTTAGTCCCCTGCCCGTGGATCCTACATTGGCAAAGCCCATTCCTTTGGTAAAGATCGAACGAAATAAAATGGTACTCGAACCGATGGCCAGTTATGCCGAAGTCGGCACGCGGCCTCTATTGATGTTTGATCGTCGCCCCGGTGTTGTGCAGGCGGCTCCCGGAGATGTCTCGGGCGCCGAGCTGGACGTCACGCTGGGCAGCGTGCTGATCACTGCCAATTTGAAGATGGCAATCTTGCGGGAAAACCAGGGCGGCGCAGTGCGTCGCGTGCGCCTGGGTGAAATGGTCGAAGGAACGGGTTGGCGTCTGGTGCAACTGGACCCGCGTCGTGCCGTACTCGAAGGTCCTACGGGGCAGCGATCGCTCGACTTGCTGGTCTTTAACGGCAAGGGCGGCGAACAGCCGACGCCAATGGCTACCTCCACTTCGGTTGATAACGCGAATACACAAGCGAATGCCGCAGTCGCGGCGCAGCCTGTTCAACCGACGCCTAACACCAACGTTGTTGCTGCGGTTCCGGCGAGTGCAGCGCAAAACATGTCACAAGAACAGCAAATTGAAGCGATAAGGCAACGCATCGCTGCGCGCCGCGCACAAATGCAAGCCGATGCCGCGAAAGCGGCATCCGATGCAAAAAAATAACGAGAGTAGAAAACATGCTGAAAATAAGACTGCTTAAATTACGATTGCCGCTGATCCTGCTGGCCGCCGCTTTGACTGTGACGACTGCTTGGGCAGCCGAGCCGGCAAAGACGGAAATTCAGATGAAGCGCGCGCCTGAATTAATCAATATTCAGCCAACTGCCGATTCGACGAATCAAGAGCAGTCGCCAGCTTCCGACGCAACGCCCAAGAAAACATCGTCAGCGACCATCAAACCGGGGAACGGGCAGCTCATCAATCAGCGGGCAGCAGGTTTGCCAGCACCGAATCTCGGCTCGGCCGGCGATGCGACTTTCAATTTCGAGGGTGAATCCGTACAAACCGTCGTCAAAGTGATTCTCGGGGATTTGCTGCAGCAAAATTACGTCATTGCGCCGGGTGTGCAAGGTACCGTAACGCTGGCAACGCCTCGCCCCGTGAGCCCCGCGCAGGCGGTGTCGCTGCTGGAAATGGTGCTTGGCTGGAACAATGCCCGCCTGATCTGGAGCGATGGCCGTTACAACGTGGTGCCGAGTGATCAGGCCGTGGCAGGTAACTTGTCGCCGCGCACCGGTTCGCCCGCGAATGCACGCGGTTATGAAATTCGCGCCATCCCGCTGAAGTTTATTTCGGCAACCGAGATGGAAAAGCTTTTGAAGCCTTATGCCCGCGACAAGGCTGTCGTACAGGTGGATAACACCCGCAACATGATCGTGCTCGGCGGTACCCGCGCCGAATTGCAGAACTACCTTCGCACGATCGAAATCTTCGACGTCGATTGGCTGGCCGGCATGTCGGTCGGTATTTTTCCGCTGCAATCGGCCGAGGCCGACAAGATCGTGACCGAGTTGGATAAAGTGTTCGGCGAAAACGGAAAAACGCCTCTGGCCGGCATGTTTCGTTTCATGCCACTGGAAGGGCAGAACGCCGTCATGGTGATCACCTCGCAACCGAAATATCTGCGCGACGTGGAAACCTGGATTGATCGTATGGATGCCGGCGGCGAAGGCGTTCGTCTTTATGTTTATGAAGTGAAAAACATCAAAGCCGCAGATTTGGCAGATCAGCTCAGCAGCGTATTTGGCAACAGTGCCAGCGGTAGCAGCCGTAATGATTCTGTTTCGCTGCAGCCGGGATTGGAGCCGGTGGAAGTTCGTACGCTCAATGATCCTGCACCAAGCAATGCTCCGAAGCCGGGTACCGCTGCCAATGCGAGGAATGCGGCACTGTCCATTTCCGGCGGCGATGTCAGTATCAGTGCCGTTGAAGAAAGTAACTCGGTATTGGTTCGTGCCAGTCCGGGTCAATGGGAATCGATTCGTCGTGCGATTGAGCGATTGGATTCGATGCCGTTGCAAGTGCATATCGAAGCGCAGGTGATTCAGGTAAAACTCGGCGGAAAATTGGAATACGGCGTCAGCTGGTATTTTGGCAATGCCATCAAGCCTGCGGCTGGTGGAGACCTCACCGAATATAATTTATCCCAATCGACCAACACGGTGAGCACTTTTGCCTCATCCATCACGCCGAGCGGCGCGAGCTGGACATTCATTGGACCAAGTGCCAAAGCAGTGATCAGCACTCTGGATGATTTGTCGGATGTTAGAGTGCTGTCGGCTCCTTCGGTATTGGTCAGGAATAATGTAGAGGCCAGCTTCGATTCCGGCGCACAGATTCCAGTGGTGAGCACGGTTTTGAATTCCGGCACCAACAACAACACCGACAATACCTTCAGCCAGGTGCAATTTCGCCAGACGGGTATCAGTCTGAAAGTGAAGCCGCGTGTTTCCACCGACGGCATGGTCTTTCTCGATATTACCCAAGATGTCAGCGAAGCATCCGACGTGGTCGACAGGACGGGTAACGTGCGTGTCGATACGAACAAATTAAAAACTGAAGTCGCGATTCAAAGTGGTGAAACCGTGGTGTTGGCCGGCTTGATCAAGACCACTAATTCAAAAGGCTCCAGTGGTCTTCCGTTTTTAAGCAGGTTGCCGTTTATCGGCGCGCTTTTTGGCCAGCAATTCAAGAATAAAAGCAGGGATGAAATTTTGGTACTCATCACGCCGACAGTCGTTCGCAATCCGGCCGAAGCCAGAAAACTCACCGACGAATACGGCGAGCGTTTCCGTGCGCTGGACCCGCTGCGTAAAGAACGCGAGAAAGCCGTCAAGTAATAATGAAACCTGCGTACCGTTCGGTTTTCCGTGAACTGCTGCGTCGCGAGTTGGGCGAACGCTATCGCGGCAGTTTTCTGGGCTTGTTATGGCATTTGCTGTTGCCGCTTTCGCAGCTGCTGGTTTTGTCATGGGTGTTTTCCACCCTGTTGCAGGCGCGTACCCAGTTCGAGAATCTGAGTTATGCCGCATTTCTGGCACTGGGATTATGGCCGTGGAGCCTGTTCTCCAATGCCGTCAGCAATAGCGTGGCGGCGCTGACGGGCAATGCTGCCTTGATCGGCAAGGTGTCACTGCCGCACCATTTACTGGTGGATGCAAAAGTCACTGCCAGTGTGTTGCTCGACCTTGCCGGTTTCGCGGTGGTGTTACTGGTATTGCTACTGTTCGGAACGCCATTGCAATTTTCAGGCCTGCCGGTGGTATTGCTCAGTTTGCTGGTGCTATATATTTTTGCGGTGGGTTTCGCGAACATCGTGGCCGTGCTGAATGTTTTCATGCGCGATGTTGGTGCGGCGATCTCGCAATTGTTGAGTTTGCTGTTTTTCCTGACACCGGTAATTTACGACTCGTCGCAGTTGTCCCAGCATCTTCAGAATATTCTCCATCTGAATCCTTTCGCAGCGCCCATCAACAGCATTCGTAACGCGTTTCTGGGCCTGCCCATCGACTGGTTGCGGCTGGGAATTGCCGCCTTGATGGCGATATTCGTGGCCTATCTCGGCTACGCCCTCTTGCGGCGTTCCAGGCGCCATCTGGAAGACTATTTATGAGCGACCAGACGCCCTTGCCCCTGGTGGAAGTGAGTCATCTTTGCAAACGCTATCCGGTGCTTGCCAATAGTGCCGATCGACTGAGCGCGCTATGGGACATGTTGCTGGGACGAACACCCACGCGTCACACCACCGTTCTGGACGATATTAATTTCAAGGTCATGCCGGGTTGCTCGATCGGCATCGTCGGCGAGAACGGCGCGGGCAAATCCACCCTGCTCAAGTTGATCACCGGCGTGCTGACACCCAGTAGCGGCGATGTTAAAACGCGCGGCGCCATCGGTGCCTTGCTCGAATTGGGTGCCGGTTTCCATCCCGAATATTCCGGTCGCGAGAACGTCAGGCTGTCTGCTGCCTTGTATGGCATTGGCGATGCGGAACTCAAAGACAAGATGATGGAAATCGAGGAGTTCGCCGATATCGGTCACTACATCGATGAACCGACCAAGCATTATTCGTCGGGCATGATCGTCCGGCTCGGCTTCGCCATTATCGCGGCGGTCAGGCCGCCTCTGCTGATTACCGATGAAGTCCTCGGCGTCGGCGATGAAAGTTTCCAGAAAAAATGTTCGCGATGGATAGATGATTACGTCAGCTCCGGAGGTACGCTGCTGCTGGTATCCCACAGCATGTATCACGTGCAGAAACTGTGTCGCGAGGCGATCTGGCTGCACCACGGAAAAATAGAAATGCAGGGCGAAGTATTTGCCGTTACCCAGCATTACCTTGCCTGGCACGAAAGCAAGCAAGGCAAAGAACCGCAGCAACCCCCGACGCTGCATTCGGAGTTCGAGTACGGCATTGAATCGGTGGCCAGCAACGGTTCGGATTCAAGTGATGATCTTGTCTGTCGTAGCGGCGAAGATTTCACTATCGAAGTCATCATGACATCGAAGGACGATAGCGTTCCCGTGCTGATGTGCGGGTGGGCCCGTGCCGATGAAACGCCGGTGTACGGCATTAGTTCGGAGATGGACAAGGTGCTGCCCGAGAAAATTGCCAGGGGCCGGTATCGCTATCTCCTGACGTTTACGAACTTGAGTTTGTTGCCCGGCAAATATTATATGAAGGTCCATTCGATGGACACGACCGGTCTGCGGCTATTTCAATCGGTATACAGAACGATCATCGTAACAGGCCAATCGCGCGCTTATGGTCTGATGTTGATGCCGCATCAATGGGGCTAGGGCAGGATGTCGAGTGTGTCACTGCCTATCGTCGTCGTTCCGGTTTTCAATGCCCATGAAGCACTGGATGTGTGTCTTGGTTCCCTGTTGAAAACATTGCCATCCGAAGCAAGCGTGCTGTTGGCCGATGATGCCTCCACCGATCCGCGCATTCCGGAATTGCTTGTGCAATTCAGGCGACGCGCGAAATTCGAGGTCCGGATTTCTACCCGCTTGGCCAATCTGGGTTTTCCAGCCAACTGCAATGCTGCCTTCCTTGAGACCGGTGATAGCGATGTCTTGTTGCTGAATTCCGACACGGTTTTTACTCAAGGCGCTCTGGAAAAAATTGCGCAATGTGCCGCCCGGGATAAAAAAATCGCCACGATTACTCCCTGGTCCAATAACGCCGAAATCTGTTCGTATCCTAATTTCTGCGAGAACAATCCCCTGCCGGACAACATCGAACTGATGGCCGAAGCTGCGGCCATGATTACCTCGGATGAATTGCCCGAGTTGCCGACCGCCATGGGATTTTGCATGTGGATTCGCCGCGCAGCCTTGAAACAATGTGGCGATTTTGATGCTGCGACCTTTGGCCGCGGGTATGGCGAGGAAAATGATTTTTGCCGTCGTGTCGCCGCGATGGGGTGGCGCAATGTCATGTGCGTGAACGCCTACGTGGGCCACAGTGGGTCGGCTTCTTTCGCTCCCATCGGCATTGGGCCGGGCGGCGATAATTTGCAGCGATTGCTCGTTCGCTGGCCCGACTATCACGAGCAGGTGGCGCGTTTTATTCTCGATGATCCCTTGCGTGCGCTGCGCGAAAGGTTTTCCGGGAATATACTCGACATTCAACATCAGGGCCCGCAGGGCGACTTGTTTGGTGCAATGCAATGATGAGTCAGGCAACACCGCAAACCATATTGCCGTTTACCGGAGAGCGTTTCACGCCGGAATGCGTGCGTGAAATTGCGTATGAACATTGGCATCGCTATGCATTTGCATTGTCCCTGGTCGAGGGCAAGCAAGTACTCGATGCTGCCTGCGGCGAAGGCTTCGGTGCCAACATGCTGGCAAGTCGCGCGGCAGGCGTGCGTGCGATCGATATCGATGCCGCGAGTGTCGAACATGCCCGGCATCGTTACGGCTCCAAGAACAATCTGGTTTTTTCGCAGGCCGACGTAACCGCTCTTGATTCACTGCCCGATAGCAGCATCGACGTCATTACCAGTTTTGAAACCCTTGAACACGTGATCGAGCATGACCGTATGCTGGCAGGGTTTCAACGCATACTGAAAGCCG
>Ga0208114_1000301_pt1 | contig 12876 bp, 11 predicted proteins | sample LakWasMeta2_LOW4_2_FD_183854 | JGI IMG/M metagenome (GOLD analysis project Ga0208114, IMG submission 183854) | Freshwater sediment methanotrophic microbial communities from Lake Washington under simulated oxygen tension - Sediment Metagenome... | ecosystem: Environmental > Aquatic > Freshwater >... | reverse complement strand
ATGAAGCGGATTATTGATACCGAACGTCCTGATTTATTGGTGTGTGTGGATTATAAGGAATTTAATTTTAAGCTGGCAAAGTACGCGAAACAACAGGGGGTTAAGGTGTTGTTTTATGTCAGTCCGCAGGTGTGGGCGTGGCGTGCGGGACGCGTGAAGGCTTACGGCAAAGTGATTGATATGATGGCGGTGATTTTCCCGTTCGAGATTCCTTATTATGAGGCGGAGAATGTGCCTGTGCGGTATGTGGGGCATCCGTCGGTGGATAAGGTGCATCCGCAATACAGTAAAGCGGAAGACATGACGCGTTTTGGCTTGGCTGCGAATCGGCGCGTGGTCGGTTTGTTGGCGGGCAGTCGGGCGAATGAGATTAAGCGTTTGTTGCCTGTGATGCTTGCCGCCGCCGCGCTGTTGCATGAGCGATTTCTCGATTGTCAGTTTATTTTGCCCCAAGCTGATTCAATCAGTGATGAATTACTGGCTGAGTATTTAACTGACGCACCTGTGCAGGTGACGGTGATTAAGCAGCAACCTTATGATGTGATGCAATGTTGTAATGCGGTAATGACCACTTCTGGTACAGCAACTTTGGAAATTGCCTTGCTGACGGTGCCGATGGTGATTTGTTATAAGCTGTCGCCATTGACGTATTGGTTAGGGCGATTATTGGTGAAAACACCGTTTATTGGCTTGCCGAATATTGTGGCAGGTAAGAGCATTGTGCGGGAATTCATTCAACATGAGGCTACTGCAAATAATTTGGCGATAGAAGTGGGGCGGATTTTAACGGATCAAGATTATCGTGAAACTATGCAAGAAAATTTGCAAGCTGTTAAACAGCAGTTAGGGCAGGGCGGTGGGTCTAAAAATATGGCGTTATTGGCATTGGAAATGCTGTAGAGACGTTACAGGGTAACGTCTCTACGGTATTTCACACGGCAAATGCTAACGGCGAATGGTCTACTGCTGAAAGAGTTGCAGGTGGCTTGATGGTGAATTTTGATGCCGTTCTTGGAGCGGTTTTTACATCAGGCTTTGTAGCTGTTTTAGTCACCGTTTTAGGCGCGGGTTTTGCGGCTACTTTGGTATCAGCTTTAGGTGCAGGTTTTGCGGCTACTTTAGTGCCAGTTTTAGGCGCAGGCTTTGCCGCTACTTGGGTGTCAGTTTTAGGCGCGGCTTTTACAGCAACTTTGCTATCAGCCTTAGGTGCGGGTTTTATGGCTACCTTAATGGCTGTCGATTTTGGGGTAATCTTTGATACAGGCTCAGGTGAAGGCGATAAAGGTTCAGCATTAATAGCAGGTGGTAAGGTTGGCTCGCTTGCTGGCATAGCTTCCACTTCACCCTCCATCGGCGGTAATCTTTCATACAGTGGGACAGGTTCGCCGTCTAGTTTTTCCAATGCGTCATTTAGAGCTTTTTGATCGAATTCAGGTAGTTCGCCGCGATTGTGTTTACGAATTAGCTCTAATGCGACTTGATAGCGTCGTTCTTTACCCATGTTTTCGCCTTCCAAATCAGGATGCGCTTCGATGTACAGGACGTTGTTTAACCAGCCGACTTTGATAGGTTGTTTAACCATATAAACAGGTGTTCCTACAGCGACGACATCGTATAACTCTTCAACGTCTTTAGGATACATACGCACACAGCCATGAGTGATTTGCATACCGATACCATACACTTTGTCTATGTCTGTGCCATGTATGCGATATTCACCAGGTAAGGCGAGATATAACGCACGCGTACCTAATGGATTATGAGGACCTGCTGGCACAACAGCGGGTAACGGATCACCGTCTGCGGCGTGTTCGCGCCTAATAGTCTCAGGTGGATTCCAGACAGGATTTTTAATTTTACGAATAATTTTGGTTTGACCTAGCGGTGTTTTCCAATCTTGTCTGCCGATACCATGTGCAAACGTCATGACCTGTCCTGTATTGGGCGGGTAATAATACATACGAAATTCGGCGATATTTAGCGTAACGCCATTGTGTGGTGTGTCTGGCAAAATACGTTTATTTGGTATGCGCACATCTTGACTCTGTTTAGTCTCAATTTTTATGTCCATTTTGCTTTGGGTTGCAGGCAGCACTAACCAACGGTCAACGGTTGGATTAAGTCTGACCACTTCTTCTTGTCCTAAGTGATAGCGTTTTGCAACATCTAATAAAGTGATAGGCAGGTCAGGCGTTACCTCAGGATAATCCTCGCGTGTCACTGCAACCAGATGACTGTCCTCATTAGGAAACTGAGCAATGACAGTATCGCCCTTTATGGATGGTAGGTTGTAGTTGGTCGCATAAGCCTTGCCGATAGGAGACAATAATAGCGAACAAGCAAGTAGAGTACGGATTTTCATTACGATAAATTTCTCTTAGAACAATGTGTTAAGTGTAGCCTAGGTTTAATAATTAACCCTAGCTATGGACGAATTTTATCATGAGCTTATTAGATTTGTTTATTTTAACGAACAAAAGTAGTGCTTAACTTAATAGAAAGCAGGGGAATCATGGCGTTAATTCTGCTGTATTTCCGAAGTTGTTGACTATCGTTGTTGTTTATCAAGTGTGCGTTATAATCCAGTTTTTTCTTAGGCACACAAGAGTTCTCATTATGGCACTGCAAATATTTCGCACCAAACACGTTACTTCAGAACAGGAAAATATAGAGCGGGGTCTTAAACGTTGCTTATCCGCATGGGATTTAGCGTTTCTCGGTATTGGCGCGATTATTGGCACGGGTATTTTTGTGTTAACGGGCATCGCCGCTGCGACGCAATCAGGGCCTGCGGTAATATTGTCATTTATTATTGCAGGTTTAGCATGTGCCTTTGCTGCGTTGTCTTATGCGGAATTATCCGCTTCAGTCGGAGGTTGTGGCAGTGCCTATGGTTATAGTTACGCGGCGTTTGGTGAGATGATCGCCTTCATTATCGGCTGGGATTTATTGCTGGAATATGGTATTTCAGTGGCAGCTGTTGCCAATGGTTGGTCGGGTTATTTTAGTAATGCACTGACGGCTATCGGCTTTCCCTTGCCTGAGGCATTAACTAAAGCACCTAAAATGGGTGGTCTGATTAATCTACCTGCCTCGGTGATTATTTTGTTATTAATGGGCTTGTTGATTATCGGCGTAAAACACAGTGCCAAAGCCAATAATGCAATGGTGGTGGTTAAGTTAATCACGATTAGTATCTTTATTGGTATCGCCGCCTTTAATGTACATCCCGAAAATTGGCATCCGTTTATGCCCTTCGGTTGGTTTCAAACCTTACCCGATGGTAAAACGACAGGTGTATTAGCGGGCGCATCATTAGTATTTTTTGCTTATGTGGGCTTTGATGCTATCTCAACTGCCGCTGAAGAGGCGCAAAATCCACAACGTGATTTGCCGTTTGGTATCGTGACTTCATTAGTATTTTGTACGATTGTTTACATTATCGTTTCTGGATTGCTAACGGGTGTTGTTCATTACACCGATTTAAACGTGTCATCTCCTGTTGCGCACGCGCTGTTTTTGTTGGGCTATGACTGGGCTTCGGCATTAATTGCGACAGGTGTTATCGCGGGGCTAACCACGGTGATGCTGGTGTTATATTACGGCTTAACACGTATTATTTTTGCCATGTCGCGTGATGGTTTATTGTCGGCGTTCTTTAGTGAAGTAAACGTTAATACTCAAACGCCTGTGCGCGTTATTGTATTGTGCGGCATTATTATTGCCCTAATTGCAGGGTTTATACCGCTGGGTGATTTAGCGGAACTGGTCAATATCGGCACCTTAGCAGCCTTCGTGTTGGTGTGTTTAGGCGTTATCGTATTGCGCATTACACAACCTGATATGCACCGCCCGTTTGTCGCACCGTTTGGCGTGTTATTTCCTGTCTTAGGGATGTTGTCTTGTGGTGCGTTAATGGCATTTTTACCCGCCATTACTTGGTTGCGCTTTGTCGTATGGTTAGTGATAGGCTTGATTGTGTATTTTGGTTATTCAATGAATAACAGCAAATTAGCAGAATCCGATTAGTTATTGGGATATATAAAAAGCTAGCCAACGCGATTGATGAGCTTCGTATCTCATCATATCTATGCACTTAATTTATCCCAATTTTAAAGCATCGAATAATATAGAATGGTTTTTTGCACCTAAAATCTGGGGACAAGCGGAATGAATCAGCCTAAAACGAATACTATTTTTTCTTTCAATTCTGTAGAACTGGGTTTTGATTTAGTGGCTGGACTCACGGCGGCAGCGGTGGTTTTACCCAAAGCGATGGCTTATGCGACTGTGGCGGGTTTGCCAGTCGCTGTCGGTCTTTACACCGCGTTTTTGCCGATGATGATTTATGCACTACTGGGAAGCTCGCGGGTGCTTAGTGTCAGTTCTACAACGACCCTAGCTATTTTAACAGGTACACAACTTGGTTTGGTCGTACCCGATGGCGACTCCGCCAAACTTATTACCGCCGTAGCGACACTGACTGCGCTGGTGGGTGTAATACTAATACTCGCATCAGTACTGCGCCTAGGATTTGTTGCCAATTTTATTTCTACTCCCGTTTTGACAGGTTTTAAAGCAGGTATTGGCTTGGTTATCGTACTGGATCAAGTGCCTAAACTGCTGGGTATTCACATTCATAAACACGGTTTTTTTCATGATGTACTGGCGGTGATACAGCAACTACCCGATACGTCATTGATAACATTGACGATTGCCGCAGGGACGTTGCTGATACTGATAGGTATGGAGTTTTTCTGGTCACACTCGCCCGCGCCGTTGCTTGCCGTAGGTGGAAGTATCCTCGTTTCTTGGTTGTTTGGATTGTCTGCACAAGGCGTTGCTGTGGTCGGCTTTATTCCCGAAGGACTGCCGCCACTGACATTGCCCGATGTCAACTTGGTTGAGCAATTACTTCCAGGTGCTTTGGGTATTGCCTTAATGAGTTTTACTGAATCCATTGCAGCAGGGCGTGCTTTCGCTAATTGTAATGAACCTGCTATCAATGCCAATCGTGAATTTATCGCCACAGGCGCAGCCAATTTAGGCGGTGCTTTATTTGGCGCGATGCCAGCAGGTGGTGGTACTTCCCAGACAGCCGTTGTCCGTGCAGCTGGGGGGCGTTCTCAAAAAGCCTCCTTGGTCACTGCGGCAACTGCACTGGCAACCATGTTGCTGTTATCAACTTTGTTAGGTTTGCTTCCTCATGCCACACTGGCGGCAGTTGTCATTGTTTACTCCATCGGACTCATTCAACCAAAAGAGTTTATGGCAATAAAAAAAGTGCGCATCATGGAATTTCGCTGGGCATTGATTGCCTGTTTGGGTGTGCTGATGTTCGGTACTTTGCAGGGTATTGTGGTTGCTATTATTGTATCGCTGATAGGTCTTGCTAGTCAGACTGCTCATCCACGCGTATCCGTTATTGTTCGCAAGCCAAATACCGATGTCTTACGTCCACAATCGCCTGAACATCCTGAAGATGAAATATTTGCAGGCTTGCTGACTTTACGACCTGAAGGGCGTATTTACTTTGTTAATATAGATAATATTATTGAGCAGATAATGGCTTTGGTGGCTCAGTATCAGCCGCGCGTGCTGGTTTTGGATATGAGTCGAATTACAGATATTGAATATTCGGCATTGCAAAGACTGGTAGAAGGTGAACAGCGTACTAGTCAACAAGGGGCTATCACGCTGTGGCTGGCAGGACTGAACCCCAGCGTACTTGAAATGGTAAGGCATACTGATTTGGCTGAAAAACTGGGGCGTGAACGTATGATGTTCAATGTACGCGTTGCCATTGAGCGGTATCAAGCAAAGCAGAATGTGGGGTGATATACAAGAACCGTAGTATATCAGCGAAAAGCTCAGCTACTTGCTCGATTGTGTATTTTGTTTATTCGAGGAATCACAGTAAATTGGCTGGAGCTGATTAAAAATGCTCATCAATGTCCACGAAAATATCTGAATCCTTAGGGACGTTGTCTTACAACGTCTTTACAGCCTAGTGTAATATGCTAAAGACCACGCTTTTTAGTATGGTTTAAAAAACCGTAGCAAACGGTTTATTTCAACCATCCGTCTTTTTCTCATCCATTTCAATATATTCCTAATTAAATAAAACCTATTGATTTTATTGATGTTCTTTGTAATGTAAAAATTATGGCATGAAAATAGCTTAATAGTTTGTAAGTTCATGTAATCCCCCCTCAGCTTCACATGAAACTATTGATAAATTAACTTACATTTCTAGGAGTAACATTGCCATGATATTAGACATTATCCTTACAGGTGCTTTTGGTATAGCTATTTTTTATGCGCATATTTTTCTAAAAAATATGCCTGCTGACGAATAGAACTCATAAATAAGAGGCAGTTAATGCCTATTTTCACTCAAGGCGTTCAACTTAAAACTCAGTTTTTTCAGTAATAGTTGAACGCCTAATCAATAGAACTTTGATGATAACCAACGACTTAAAAATAGCGCATCTATTCATCTTATATTCAGCAATCGCTGGTTAATATTTAGTCTATATTTAAGTAAGAATAGATAAGTAGCCGCGATTTTATTACTGTGCATTTTTTAGGGGCTACTAATAGAAAATCTTAAATGATTTATAAATGAGGTAGTGATAACAATGAATGTAATAAATCAAAATAAAATCCCAGATATTGATCTCGATAATAATTTTGACGCACTTTGCCAAGGCTTTGATGGCGGTAGTTTTTATGGTTTGGAATATATCCTTGAGGATTTTTTCCAGAAAACAAAGGAAAAACCCGTTACGCCTACCCAACAAGCTGTCGATTGGTTTGGATTGAACACCTAGTGTAATTCCTCCTATCTGTTGGTTTTTTAACGATTTGCTAATGCTTCTGTAGGGGCCGTGTAAGGTAACGCAAACGCGTTTGCGACTGCCAGATGAGTGAGCAAACCACGATGGGTATTCAGCCCATGTTGTAACGCTAGATTATTACGCACGGCATTCAAACCGTTGTTGGCTAATAATAGCGTGTATAAAGCCGTTTCATTATTTAGTGCGAAGGTGCTAGTGCGGGGTACTGCCCCTGGCATATTTGTCACGCCATAATGTACGATACCATCAACTTCATAAGTAGGATGACTGTGCGTAGTTGGACGCGTGGTTTCTATACAGCCGCCCTGATCGACGGCGACATCCACAATGACCCCGCCTTGACGAATGTGTTGCAACATTTCACGCTTAATCAAACAAGGGGCGCGTCCACCTGTAATCAACACCGCACCGATGACTAAATCGGCGTGATAAATCGACTCCTCAATCGAGTATTCATTACTGCTACGGGTTTGTAATTGTCCGCGATAAATATCATCCAAATATTTTAAGCGTTCATGACTAACATCCAGCACGGTGACTTGCGCTCCCAGACCCACTGCAACCCGCGCAGCATTAGTACCGACAATGCCACCACCTAAGATAACGACTTTTGCAGGTGGAACACCTGTCACGCCGCTAATTAATATGCCACGTCCACCGTAATTTTTTTGCAAACACATCGCGCCAACCTGCGTCGCCATACGTCCTGCCACTTCGCTCATCGGTATCAATAACGGTAGTTGTCCGCTACTGGTTTGTACGGTTTCGTAAGCAATCGCCGTTGTTCCAGACTTTAATAAGGTTTCAGTCAGTGTTTTATCTGAGGCTAAATGCAGATAAGTGAATAAAATTAAATCTTCACGCAAATAATCGTATTCTGATGCAATCGGCTCTTTGACTTTAACCACTAATTGCGCAGCCCACGCTTCGGCAGCCGTTTCAACAATCTCAGCTCCCGCCGCTTGATATTCCTCATCGGAAATTGAACTACCGAGACCAGCAGCACTTTGTACACGCACTTGATGCCCTTGGCGAGTTAATGACCTGACCACACCAGCGGTCATAGCAACCCGATTTTCATTATCTTTAATTTCTTTGGGGAGTCCGATTAACATAATAATTCACTCGATGGTTTATTAGGGTTATGCTCATTTTAAGGTAAGTAAGCTAACTTGTGTTACTGTAAAAAACAGATAATAGCTTGTTAAAAAGCGATAATCTTATAATGTATGCTCGAATAATAAAGAGTGTGAAAATAATGTTGAAGTGGATTTGTACGGCGTTACCGATAGCGGCGTTGGGTTGTTATGATGCTATGGGTACGTTAAAAGCGTTTTATCAGGCAATTGCCAGTCATGAGTGTGAAAAGGCGGTGACTTTGGCACAAGGGTATAGTTTGGAGCGGTGTCAAAATATCGCTAAATTAAAACTGGGTGAGTCGATTACTGTTGTTAGCGATCAAGCTGATAAGACGGTGCTGAAATTTAAAGTGACGTATCACACAAAAGCCTCATCTGAACCAACGACCACTGAGGCAACGGTGATACTGAAACAAATGGATAAACAATGGAAAGTGGATTTTTCCAGTTTGCAAACGGTAGCCGATAAAGAACCACCTGCACGCAGCAACGAAAAACCTAAAGAAGCTAAGCCAGCACCCATTGCCACAAACGAACCAAAACCAGAACCGCCAGCTACGCCTGTCAATCAAACACCCTCTTTATTATCGCTATGGCAACCTGAGCAATTACAAGGTAAAGCAGGGGATGAAAAAATTCATTGGTTACATTCGCCTGATTTTTCGCCGCCTAGCAGAACACAGCCGAATGAAGCCTTACCGCCACTTAAGCCTGACTATATGAATTCGATACGCCGCGTTAAGTTGCCTAGCGATAAAAAGTGGGTCGCCTTAACGTTCGATTTATGTGAACGAGCGGATGAAGTGGCAGGTTATGATCGCGGCGTGATTAATGCCTTGCGGGATAAAAAAGTCAAAGCGACCTTTTATGCAGGTGGTAAATGGATGCAGTCGCATCCTGAGCAAACCATGCAGTTAATGGCGGATAACTTATTTGAAATCGGTAATCACGGCTGGACACACGGTAATTTGCGCGTGTTACAAGGCGAAGAAGTTCAGCAACAAATTGTCTGGACGCAAGCTGAATATGAACGTATTCGAGACAACTTAGAGGGCAAAGCAAAAGCCGCAGGTTTAGAGAATTTAATGGCTAATGTACCTCATCAACCTGCTGGCTTACGTTTTCCGTTTGGGACTTGTAGCCCTGAATCATTGCAAGCCACTAATACACTGGGTTTAAGTGCTATTCAATGGGATGTGGTCAGTGGTGATCCTGCCATCACCGTACAACCCAATAAAATTGTGCAAGAAACGCGGGCGGGTTCTATCGTGATTTTTCATGCCAATGGACGTGGACGTGGTACAGCTGCTGCGTTGCCGCGTATTATTGATGAGTTACGCGCCAAAGGGTTTGAATTTGTCACCGTCAGTGAATTACTCGCCGCAGGTCACATAGAAGCTGTGAATGAGTGTTATGAACTCAGACGCGGTGATAACGTCGATTACGATGCTAAATACGGCAATGGTATGGTGCGTGTTAAAAAGCCTAAATCCAAACCTAAGTCAGTACCCGCACCAGAAACTGTTACGCCTGCACCTGCACAGTCTACTTTATGATGAAACAGCCTTTTAGCAAGACCAGCGTTGTATTAGACGCTTGCACTCTAACTCGTTCGCTCTCAATAACCGATGCCGAATTATTGAGTAACGCCTTTGCAGTTAGTGATCCGTGGTTAACTTTGGGTGTGTCGGCTTCTGGCTTAAAAAATTATTTGTTACGCGAAGAGGCTAGTCTGTACCGTTATGTGGTGCAAGTGAACCAGCAAACAGCGGGGGTAATTTGTCTGCGTTATCCGTGGTTACGCGGCGCGTATATTGAGTTGCTGGGATTGCTTGAGCCGTATCGCGGTTTGGGTATAGGCACAGAATTATTGAGCTGGTTACAACAAGAAACCCAATCACAAGCCAATAATATTTGGCTAGTTGCTTCAGAATTTAATCAAGCCGCTTTGCAGTTTTATCAGTGGCAAGGTTTTCAAACGGTGGGCGTACTCGAAGGCTTAGTACATCCTGAACATGATGAGGTGTTATTGCGTCGGCGATTAAATGTGTAACTTGATTGTAGTAAAAACTTAAGTTTGTACAGCATACTAAATTTTATTAACCCGCCAAGGCGCAACCTTAAACAACAGCAACATACCAGGTAGCGTCAAGGCAAAACACAGCCAATAAAAATTTGCCCAACCTAATGCGGGAATGTGTAATAACGGCACATCAAACAAACTAATATCGCCGCCTTCGACAAAATACCCTGCCAGTGCATTGGCGACTGAACGCGGCGTGGCTGCCAAACTGGTAAATAAGGCAAATTGCGTGGCGGCATAAGCGGGATTAGTGGTGGTGGCAACAAATGCCACGAATGCCGCTGTACCTAACCCCATGCCAAAACTTTCGGTGGCAATCACAAACGCCAGACTACTTAAACTATGTTCTATGGTAGTGAGCCATGCAAAGCCTAAAATGACCACCGCTTGTAATACGCCAAACACCCATAAGGCGCGATGAATACCAATATAAACCATCCAAACCCCGCCCAAAATACCGCCTGCGATACTTGCCCATAGCCCTGCATTTTTAGCAATAATGCCAATTTCAGTTTTGCTAAAGCCTAAATCTAAATAAAACGGCGTGAGTAACGCGCTGGCCATAGTATCGCCCAATTTATAAAAGAAGATAAAGGCGAGGATAGTAAGCGCACTCTTTACGCCTTGGCTATGAAAAAAATCATGAAAAGGTTCGATGATGGCAGACCGTAACGTTTTGGGCGCGTTTGCCGAATAAAGTGGTTCTTGTACAAATAAAGTTAATAAAATCCCTGGAATCATGAATAACGCCGTGAAGGGATAAACCACTGACCAAGGCAAATGATCGGCGAGTATCAGCGATAATGAGCCAGGTACTAAACTGGACAGTTTGTACGCATTGACATGAATCACACTGCCTAAGCCTTGTTCGGTTTCATGTAATAATTCACGTCTAAAGGCATCAATGGCAATATCTTGCGTGGCTGATAAAAAGGCAACCACTACAGCCAGTACGACGATGATAGACAAATCCTCTTTAGGCGAAAAATAACCAAAGACAGGTAACAGTGCCAATAAGCCCAGTTGTGTTAATAACATCCAAGTGCGTCGCCGTCCTAAACTAAGTGCGTATCTATCACACAGCGGCGACCACAAAAACTTCCATGTATAAGGCAACTGAATCAGAGTCAGTAAACCAATAGTTTTTAAATCAACCCCTGATTCTCGAAACCACGCCGCAAATAAATTAATGAGAATGTATAACGGCAATCCTGAGGAAAAACCCGTCAGAATACATAACAGTAGGCGATGGTTAGCAAATAGCTCAAGAAAGGGGCTTTTTTTCATTAATGATGTAAAGTGACGTAGGTTGGGGTGAAATACAAACCCCAACATTGACGTTTAGCGAGTTGTTTTGTTGGGGGTTTGCGTTACTCACCCCAACTTACGGTGATAAGAGAATTATTTACTATCCAACTTAGCTTTAGCTGCTTCCGTATCAGCATGAACTTTTTCGGTCAATTTCTGTAATTTTGTTTGTCGTTCATTAGCGGCTTTGGCAATAATGGCATTGTCATCATTGGCTTCTTTAACGACACAAGTATTATAAGTGCCAACTTTTTGTTGCCAATCATTAATGATTTTAACGCTTTTATTATAGGCATCCACCGTGCTTTGATTAATAGCAGGTAATGTAGGCTCTGCGCCACACCCGCTTGGTGACCAAACACCTTTCGAGATAGTACCCGCTGAACAAACGGACACAGTAGCGGCTAATATGACAGTAGTAAAAAATGTGCGTTGTAGCATGGTGTATTCCTCAAGTATTAAATTAAATTTTAACGTACAGTGTAAAGCATTTTACTTAGGCTATACAGAGTACGCTAGTACCATCTGCCAAAACTCGAAACACTCGCGGTATTTAACGATAAAATAATCGTTTTATGGCTTTCAAATGTTGGAGTACATTCATTGAACAATAAATTTCTAATCGCTTGCCTATTGGCGGGAGCTGTTGCAGACTGTCAGGCAGGTGTCGTTGCACAACGCTGGGCAAAAGTCACCCAACCAACATACGGTATCGCGCAAAGTATCGGTACTTACACAGCGGGGTGTTTAAGTGGTGCGGCAATACTACCCACTGATGGGACAGGTTATCAAGTCATGCGATTATCACGCCACCGCTATTATGGGCATCCGAATTTAATCCAATTTATTCAAAATCTGGGGCAAAGTGCCTACACACAACAGCTAGGTACGTTACTTATCGGCGACTTAGGGCAGCCGCGTGGCGCACCGATGGTGAGCGGACACCGTAGTCATCAAACAGGGCTAGATGTTGATATGTGGTTTTTATTATCACCCGAAGCCAATACCCGTCCTTTAACACATACTGAACGGGAAAAATGGAGCGCACCCTCAGTATTGCTAGGTAAATCAGACGATATAGACTTAAGGCATTGGTCGATAGCGAATGAACAAATATTAGAACTCGCCTCGCGTATGCCAGAAGTGGATAGAATTTTTGTTAATCCCAGTGTTAAACGCCATTTATGTAATCAAGCGGGTGGCAAGCGTGATTGGTTACGCAAAATCCGCCCGTGGTGGAAACATGATGACCATTTTCATGTACGGCTAAAATGCCCAATTGATAGTAAAGATTGCCAAAACCAAGACCCCTTACCCCAAGGTGATGGTTGTGATGCCAAATTAGATTGGTGGTTTTCAGCCGAAGCCAAAAATCCACCGCCGTCACCGATTACTGAACCAGTTGAACCCATCCTACCCGTATTATGTGATGCCGTATTGAAACAGTAAGGCTTAAATAACCATCATGTCTCAATATCGCCGATTA
>Ga0208114_1000300_pt1 | contig 12877 bp, 9 predicted proteins | sample LakWasMeta2_LOW4_2_FD_183854 | JGI IMG/M metagenome (GOLD analysis project Ga0208114, IMG submission 183854) | Freshwater sediment methanotrophic microbial communities from Lake Washington under simulated oxygen tension - Sediment Metagenome... | ecosystem: Environmental > Aquatic > Freshwater >... | reverse complement strand
CTTGGAAGATGCGTTGGAGCAAGTTGCGATTAAGTGTTTTACGAATCAATCTGTCGAAGCTCTAATGACGCAAGCTCGAACAGATGTTGACTCGACAATGCCGTTGGTAAGTGTTCTTATTCCAACGCACAACCGGCCCGACTATTTGGAAATCGCTTTAAAAAGCGCGCTGGCGCAGAGTTATGAAAATATCGAAATCGTTATTAGCGACAATGGCGACGACACTTTAAGCCAGGAACGCGTTACGCCCTATTTACAGAGCCATCAACATATCACTTATTATCGTAAGCAGGGCATGACGGCACATGAAAATTTTCGTAAATGTCTGGAGCTATCTAAAGGGGAGTACATCAACTATCTAATGGATGATGATGTATTTCATCCTGATAAGATCAAGCGAATGATGCACTATTATATTAATTACCCGAACACCGGCTTAGTAACGTCGTTTCGCCAGCTGATCGATGAACATGGGCGGCATTTACCTCCGTTGCAGGGTACCGAAAGGATGTTTCCCAGTGACACATTGATTACGGGGCAATCGTTCGGCAATCTAATGCTCAGTAACGGCACTAATTTGGTCGGTGAGCCGACTACGGTTCTGGTGCGCCGTTCGGACGTCGGCGATGTATTCGGCACCTTTGCGGGCCGGCGTTATGTCGTGTTGAGCGACATTGCGACTTGGCTCTCGATCCTTTCGACCCGTGACTGCGTTTACATTAGCGATCCCCTTAGTTATTTTCGCATACATGATGCTCAGGATCAGCGCGACAATACAATGAAGATTAAGGCTTCGATTGAGTGGTTTGGCCTGTTTTTTGATGCGCATAAAAATCGGATGTTTTTGAAAGACCATGCCGAATTCCTTAGTCTGTTAGCAGGGAAATTAGCGGCATTTTCAAGTTATATTGCGCTCAACTATAGCGATATTCGCGATGGTGATTATGATCGTGATGAAATAAACGGCGTCATTAACCAAGCTTATCTAATTCTATTGGAAAAATAAGCGTTTTCTCACCACTTCATCATTTTCGTATATGCCAGACATGCAGATACGTCGGAATTTATACTTTATGGGAATTTAGTCCGGTCGTAATTCTTGACAGAAAGTCGTTATTTAATTATTTGCCTCTCCCTAATTGTTGGGATGAAGGCTTCCATCTTATTAATAGTAGTTAGAATGACCGATAAGGCGTTCCCTGCATGGAGGATCTATGAAGGAAATTAATCTGAACACTTCGGTGGCGCTCCCCGACACTCAAACATTGGCGAGTTGGACTGTATTACGCCTCATGCAGGAAATTGAGACATATCGCGAGAAATGGAGCGCAGCGGAAAGAATTGCACTTTATCGGGCCTGGTTGGCGGCTGGCATTCATAATGATGCCTATGCCGGACATTACAATCTTGGCACTTTGTATCACACCGACGGACAGATTGATCTGGCGGAGGCCGAGTACCGAGCCGTGCTGCGTTTGGTCGAATTGCCTGAAGCACGTTACAACCTCGGTCTGGTGATGGAGCAAAGCGGGAGGCTGTACGAAGCGATAGCGGAATGGCGCAAGCTCTGCCCAGAATCCAGCGTTGTCGTGTTGTCACCGATCGGCATGGCGGCATTGTCAGGGCTGATTCGGCTGTCGCGTCGTGTGGGCCAGATACAGGAGCTGCGGCACTATTTGGAGCTCAGTTTGGAGTATCAGCCCAACCAACCGACGCTCGCGTACGAGATGCAACAATTAGTCGCTGACAATGCGAGCCACAACCAGCCCCAACTCGCATCGTCCGAAGCCGTGATCTATGTGATTGCCGTGAGCTTTAATGAGGCTGCGATCCTGCCGTTTTTTCTGGATCATTACATTAACTTTCTCGGCGCGACCAAGGTCATCCTGCACGACGGCGGCAGTACAGACGGTACTGCCGAAATTGCTGCGCGTTACCCGCAGGTGGAACTGGTGCTAAAGCCCAGCGAGAAACTCGATGACCGTGATCTCATGGACATTCGTAATGAGGAGTGGAAAAAATACCGCGAGCAATGTGATTGGATCGTTGTCTGTGATGTCGACGAGTTCCTCTACCATCCGGATATTCGTAGCAAGCTGGCGGATTTTAAACGGCAAGGCATCACCTTACCGATGGTCGAGGGTTTTGAAATGCTGTCCAAGGAGCATCCGCAGTATGTCCCGAACCACTACATCTGGGAAAACATCCAGACCGGCACACCGAATCCGCAGTACTACAATAAAAACCTGATCTTCGATCCGAAGATTGAGATCAATTACCTGTTAGGCTGTCACAGCTGCGCGCCTACCGGCCCTGTTAAACGCACCGATCAGTTCGAACTCAAAAATTTACATTTCCGCATGCTGTCGCATCGGCACATCGTCGAGAAGTCACGTCGTGCAGCTGCGCGACTGAGCGATTGGAATAAGCAGACCAGTGCCGGTTTTCATTATCGGCTCAATGCAGAGATGCAGCGGGACGACTACAACAAGATGTTTTTGCCGGGGGGGAACGTCGTTCAGCCCCGCCCCCGTCCGATCGCACAGCGCGAAGCTTTTGAGGTTGTGTTGCAGCACTTGCTGGCTTTGGACGACAATGCGGTTATCGTCGAACAAGGTTGTGCATGCGGTTTCGGTCACTATGCCGACAGTGGGTCAACAGAGTTTTTGGCTTGGTACGTACACAGTTTCGGCGGGCAGATGATCTGCCTTGATGCTGATTCGTTGGTGCTGCGCCACGTAACCTATGCCCTGAGCCAGCGTGGTTTGCTAGGGGAGCATGTGATGCTGAGGTCGTCATTGTCAGCAGACGACCTTCCGAATCAAATCGACTTGGTGATGTGCAACGCTACAGACTACCGGGGCGATGCCAATGACCGTGTAGCATGCGAGCGTGCAGTGCTTGACGCCTTTGTGCAGCTTGAGCAGCATCTGAGTGAACACGCAGTGGTTGTTCTTGACGGCATTGAGGATGAAAAATTTACAGGTAAGTTTCGTCTACTTGCGGACTACCTGATCAGCCACGGCTTGCAATTGCAGCGAGGCGGCTATACAGCCCTATTCTCCAAGGTTCCATTAAAATCCAACTTATGAGGTATCCCCAATGAATGAAGACCAACAGATCCGCAACGCTGCCTGTCAGGGGCTGGCCTTAGGAATCGAGAACAAGGCGGTATTTCTGGACGTTGGAGCAATGGGAGGGCCGGAACAGCCCCAGTTTCGCTACTTGGCCCAGCGTAATCTGGTGACTTATGTCGGCATTGAGCCGCAAGAGTCGGAGTGCGAAAAGCTGCGCCAGATGTTTCCGCAGGGTATCTTTTTGACTGAGGCGGTCGGTAATGTCGAAGGTGAGGTGCCTCTACATCTGACGGTTAGCCCAGCCTGTTGCTCGATACTGGAACCTAATTTTGAGGTGCTGAATGCCTATCCTATTGCCACTTGTTTTAGTGTTACCGACCGTATGCAGGTTAGCCTCACAACAATCGAAAAGTTGATGAAGGATGGTCGTATGCCCCAGCCCGATTTCATTAAATGCGATGCTCAGGGTTATGATTTTGAAGTACTTGAAGGTTGCGGTGATGTACTACAAAATACTTTGGGCATTGAGGTCGAGTGTCAGTTCAAACAGATTTACAAAAACCAGAAGACCTTCTTCGAAGTAAAGCAGCTGCTGGAGTCTTATGGTTTTATCCTGCGTGACTTCAAACATCAAGGAGCATTTGAGTACGAGGTTGTCGAGGTCAACGCCTTCTTCTCCAAGCGTCCACACCTAGCAGGTGGAGATTTGCAAAAGATCAAGCTGTGGGAGTTCGCCACTGGCATTAGTTCGCCGCTGTCTTTCGCGCAGCTTAAGCTCGGCAATAGCGACAGCCCGATCTTCCGCAATGTAACGCCGGAGATGGAACGGACCGTGCTGTTTCAATAAACTTCAAGGTCTCAAAATAACGGAACGCGTTGATTGGCAACCGCGGCAACGGCTTCCAAGTCAGGCATAAATAATGTTCGTATCAATGGTATTAACTGATGTTACGAAGGCAAACGAACTATCAATGACTTACGAAGAAAGAAGTGGTTGTAAGTTATTGATAATCCGTAGTCAGTGCGTAACATCAGATATTAAATAGAGTGGTTCAAAAGTGGGTAGTGCGCACGAAGTGGCCCGTGAAAGTTTTTCGAAGACATCAACTGTGGCATCACCCACAACCTAAATCGCAATCTTTTCCGCAACAATGCGTTGGTATAGTCGCAGATGATGATAGAAAAAATCTAGGTTCTGTTGACGTTTTACCAATCAGGTAGAATTTACCGTTTTGGATGGCAAGAACAGAATAGTGTTGAGCAATGAAGAGTGGGCAATACTATTACCAAACTTAAAGAAGCTTCCGGGGATTTATGTTGGTTTACCCGATACATGCAGGCTATTTATTAGCGCATTCTTGTGGGCAGTGGCGGGTGTTGCCGTCAGCGCATGGCAAGTGAAATAGCGTCTTTAAGCGATTTTCGCATTGATGTGCGGGGCATGGGAGAAACTGCTTTGTCATTTTTCTGAACATGCCTATTTACAAGGTGTTTCTATAGATGGTTCGGTGATTAGGGGCATGCGTGTGCTGCTGGGGCAGCAAACAGTACTTCAGAGGGAGCACTTGGATGATTCAAAGGCGGTTTTGGCTGTAAGATTCGCGCGCTTTTTGATGCCCTGGGCATGCCGATTAAATTCATTTTGACCGGAGGTCAAGAGGCTGAGTGCAAGCAAGCGATACTCTTGTTGGAAAACGTTAAGGCATCAGCCGTTTTGGCAGACAAGGGCTACGACACAAACAAGTTGTGTGGGTGATTAAAAGGGGCAAGGAATATAAGTCGTCATTCCACGAAAATCGAACCGAAAAAAAGAGATTAAGTATGATTTGGCTTTATTAAAGAGCGGTATGTAATTGAATGCATGTTCGGCAAGCTCAAACACTACCGCAGAATTGTCACACGTTATGAGAAAAAGACTATTAATTATATAGGTATGGCTGTCATTTGCCTCAGTACTTTTATGGTTGAGATGAAACGTCAACAGAGTCTAGAGTTCTTCAGTGAATAGCGAAGTTTAGATTAGCATATAACTTAACCTTAGGTAGCTTTTCGTAAGTTTTGTGTGACGCGTGAGTGGCATAACCCTTAAATTATATTGACGACTCCCGTCAGATCATTATGATCAATCCGAGTTAATAAAGGTCAAAACATGAAAGTAGTTATTCTTGCGGGAGGGTTAGGCACACGTATTAGTGAGGAGACCTCAGTTCGACCTAAGCCTATGATTGAAATTGGTGGGAAACCTATACTCTGGCATATCATGAAAACCTATTCAGCTCACGGCATACATGAATTTATTATTTGCTGCGGCTACAAAGGCTATGTGATTAAGGAGTACTTTGCCAACTATTTTTTGCACATGTCCGATGTGACATTTGACATGCAAAGCAATTAGATGGAAGTACACCAACGGAGCGCTGAACCATGGCGTGTAACCTTGGTAGATACCGGGGAAGAAACTATGACCGATGGTCGCATTAAGCGTGTTGCCGACTATGTGGAAGGTGAAGATTTTTGCTGTACTTATGGCGATGGCATCGGTGATGTAAATATCACTGCGCTGATTGAGTTTCATAAACAACACGGCAAATTGGCTACTTTAACAGCAATGCAGCCACCCGGACGATTTGGTGCGCTTAATTTGAACGGGAGCCGTGTCATCAGCTTTCAGGAAAAACCGCAGGGAGATGGTAATTGGGTTAACGGCGGTTTCTTTGTTCTCTCGCCCGAGGTATTCGATTACATTAAAGACGATCATACGGTTTGGGAGCGCGAGCCTATGGAACAGCTTGCCAGGGAAGGGCAAATGGCCGCTCATTTCCATTCCGGTTTTTGGCAGCCTATGGATACCTTGCGAGATAAAATCCATCTTGAAGAGTTATGGGCAAGCGGAAAGGCGCCGTGGAAAATATGGTAGAACCGTCCTTCTGGGCCGACAAAATAGTATTACTGACCGGCCATACCGGCTTCAAAGGCAGCTGGCTTTCCTTGTGGCTGCAAGCTATGGGCGCCAAAGTGATCGGCTATGCACTGGCCGCACCGACGAATCCCAGTTTATTTGATGAGGCTAATGTTGCTGAAGGCATGGTTAGCATCGAGTCGGATATACGCGATTTTGCGGCGCTTTCCGCCGTGTTTGAAAAGTATCAACCCGAGATCGTCATACACATGGCTGCTCAACCGTTGGTGCGATATTCCTACGCCAACCCGATAGAAACTTATTCCACCAACGTAATGGGCACCGTGCATGTGCTGGAAGCGGCAAGACGGACCAGTAGCGTGCGGGCAATCGTCAATGTCACCAGCGACAAGTGCTATGAAAACCGGGAATGGGCCTGGGGCTATCGGGAAAACGAAGCAATGGGCGGCTACGATCCTTACAGTAACAGCAAGGGCTGTGCTGAGCTGGTGGCGTCTGCCTACCGGAGCTCCTATTTCAACCCCGGCAATTTTACCTATCATGGCGTAGCACTTGCCTCGGCCAGAGCGGGCAATGTGATCGGGGGCGGGGATTGGGCTGATGACCGGCTCATACCCGACATTATGCGCGCTATCACGCAAGGCAAACCGGTGAATATCCGCAATCCGCATGCCATCCGTCCCTGGCAACACGTACTGGAGCCTCTGTCCGGTTATTTATTGCTGGCGCAAAAGCTTTATCAAGAAGGCGCGGCCTATGCAGAGGGTTGGAACTTCGGTCCAAACAACGATGATGCCAAGCCTGTGCAATGGATCGTGGAAAGCCTGACCCAATCGTGGGGCGAGGACGCGAGCTGGGTGTTGGATAAGGGGGATCATCCGCACGAGGCGCATTATCTGAAACTGGATTGCTCCAAGGCGAAAGCGCAGTTGGATTGGCGGCCAAGATGGCGCCTCGAAGACGCATTGGCTGCGATTATCGATTGGCATCGGGCCTATCGGGACGGGAAAGACATGCATGAACTAACCTTGCGTCAGATTCGGGCATATGACAATAGTTTTTAAAAACAATAAGCGGGAATTTGAAGTGGGCAAGGTAGAGTTGAAACAACAGATATTCGATCTGGTTGAGCGTTACAGTGAATTGCATTTCGCGGAGCAGGCATTTCAGGCTGGCACCAGCGTCATTCCTCCTTCCGGTAAAGTGCTTGGCGCCAGTGAATTGAAGAATATGGTCGAGGCCTCCCTGGATGGCTGGCTCACCACCGGACGTTTCAACAAGGCATTTGAACAGCGTTTTGCCGAGTTTGTCGGTGTGCCTTACGCATTGACCACCACATCAGGTTCGGCGGCCAATCTGCTGGCGTTTACCGCGCTGACGTCGTACAAACTGGGTGATAGCGCCTTAAAGCCGGGTGATGAAGTCATTACCGTTGCGGCAGGTTTTCCTACCACCGTTAATCCCATATTGCAGAACGGCATGGTGCCGGTGTTTGTCGATGTCGATATTCCGACTTACAACATCGACCCACAAAAAATTGCAGCGGCGGTGACCGAACGTACCCGCGCCATCATGATTGCCCACACCCTGGGTAACCCGTATGATCTGGATGCCGTGATGGCTATCGCGCAAAAACACAACCTGTGGGTAATTGAAGATTGTTGCGATGCGTTGGGTTCACTCTACAAAAGCCAGCATGTCGGCAGCTTCGGCCATATCGCCACTTGCAGCTTTTATCCGGCCCACCACATCACCATGGGCGAGGGCGGCATCGTTTTCACCAAAGACCGCAAGCTGAAAAAAATCATCGAATCCTTCCGCGATTGGGGACGCGATTGTTACTGCGCGCCCGGTTGCGACGACACCTGCCGCAAACGTTTTGGCTGGCAACTCGGAACCCTGCCCAAGGGCTACGATCACAAATACACTTACTCGCATTTGGGCTACAACCTCAACATCAGCGACATGCAGGCCGCTTGCGCTTTAGCGCAAATGGATCGCCTGCCTGAATTCATAGCCGCACGCAAACGCAACTTCGCTTTCCTGAAAACGCGGTTGAAATCTTGCGAAGAGCATCTTATTCTTCCCGAGGCGACTGAGGGCAGTGACCCATCCTGGTTTGGTTTTCCGATTACAATAAGGGAATCGGCGGGTATCGAGCGGGTCGAGCTTTTAAAATATCTTGATCAATTCAAAATAGGCACACGTCTGTTGTTTGCCGGCAACATCACCCGCCAGCCTTATTTCAAAGATAGAACCTATCGTGTCAGCGGCGAACTCACTAACACCGATGACATCATGAGCAACACCTTCTGGATAGGCGTTTACCCCGGTTTGAATGAACAGATGCTGGATTTCGTGGTCGAGAAAATCGAAGCGTTCCTTGGCGTGAATGTATAAAATCACGAGAACATAGGATCCGCCTTGAAAGCCTCTGACGCACTCGCCAAATTTCTGATAGCCCATCGAGTTCAAACCTGTTTCGAACTCGTGGGCGGCATGATCACACACCTCCTAGACAGCTTCGCCGAATCGGGGCAATTCAACATCGTTTCGATGCACCATGAGCAAGCTGCGGCGTTCGCTGCGGAAGGCGTGGCAAGACACACCAAGGGCAAAATCATTGCGCTGGCGATGGGAACCAGCGGTCCAGGAGCCACCAACTTGGTAACCGGTATCGGCAGTTGTTGGTTCGATTCCGTACCCTGTCTATTCATCACCGGGCAAGTCAACACCCATGAACTCAAAGGCGATCAGGCCATCAGGCAGCAAGGGTTTCAAGAGCTCGATATTGTTGAAGTTGTACAGTCCTTGACCAAATATGCAGTGCGAGTGGATAACCCCGAAGATTTGCTAGCGGAATTGCATAAAGCGTTATCGGCATCATTGAGCGGGCGTCAAGGTCCGGTGTTACTGGACATTCCCAACGATGTCCAGCGAGCCGAGATTCCCGAGGCGTTGGTTGAAAAATGGCTGAATGTTCCGTTGGATACCAGCACCAGGCCGGAAATAGACCGGAACCAACTGGAGCAATTGGAAGCCATTTGCCAGGATGCGCAGCGTCCACTGATCTGCATCGGTGGTGGAGCCCGCTGGGCTGACTCGATGGATGCTTGGCTGTTGGCGGCAGATGCTCTGGGTATCCCTTATGTGTCAACACTGATGGGACATGAGCGGGTGACCGCACGCGACAATTACTTCAACATGATCGGCAGTTATGGCAATCGCGAGGCCAATTGGGCGGTACAAAACTGCGATCTGCTGATTGTAGTCGGAGCGCGCCTCGATGTCCGGCAAACGGGGTCCGACGTGGAAGACTTTGCCCGTAATGCAGGTATCGTCCAGATAGACATCGACTCCTCTCAATTGAATAATCGGGTTCAGGCAGACCTGAGTATCTGCGCAACGGCGGAAAGTTTTTTCCAAGCATTTCCGCTCCGGGCGGGCGCATTTCCAAGTTTTGACCAGAACTGGCTGGTCGAACTGTCAAAACAACGCGACCGAGCGCAGCTTAATGAATATGCGGACTGGACTATTAGCCCCAGTGAAGTTTTCAAAAAACTGAATTGTATTTTAGCCAAGCACACCGTCGATTATGTGTGCGACGTCGGCAATCATCAAATGTGGGCGGCGCAAAGCTTGCGCCTGACACCCGGCCAGGCCGTTCATTACAGCGGCGGTATGGGTGCAATGGGCTTTGCCTTGCCCACCGCATTGGGTATAGCCATTCAAGCCCGGCATAAGGTTGTAGTGATCAGCGGGGACGGCAGTCTGCAAATCAATATCCAGGAGCTGGACACCCTTAATCGCCTGGGCTTGGACCTGACCATTATCGTCATGAATAATTCCGTGTTAGGCATGGTCAAGAATTTCCAGGATATGTATTTTGACGGTCGCAACCAATCGACTCAGAAAGGTTACAGCAGCCCCTCATTCAGTGATATTGCAACCGCCTACGGGATCGAAGCCTATCGAGTCGCCAATGCAGCGGATACAGAGCGAGTCCTGAACCTGATAGCAGAGCGCCACGGCCCGCTGTTGATCGAGATTGTCATGGACGGCGCGACGGAATGCCGCCCACGTTTGGCTTTCGGCTCGAAACTGGACGAACAGTTCCCTACGCTCAATGACTAACCGAGCCGGCAATATGATGAGAATCGCCATCCTGGGGGCAACTAGCCAGATTGCCCGGGACTTGATCGTTTCGTTTTCCGCAGAGGCTGACAAACATTTGCATCTATTTGCGCGCCGTCCTGATGAGGCGGCAAAATGGTTAATGTCAGTAGGTCTTTCTGGTCACTACCCTGTAGATGAATTTTCCGGGTTTGCCAACCATGAATTCGATGCAGTCATAAACTTTGTGGGTGTCGGCAATCCGGCACAGGCGCTGACGATGGGCAATTCGATCTTTAACATTACCTTGCACTTTGATCAGTTGGTGTTGAGTTATCTGCAAACCCACCCAGCATGCCGTTACCTGTTTTTGAGCAGTGGTGCTGCCTACGGGGCGAACTTCAATGAACCTGCGAACCGCGATACGCCAGCCGTTGTGGCAATCAATAATTTATCATCACAAGAATGGTACGGTGTTGCTAAGCTACATGCAGAGTGCAGACATCGAGCGCACCCTGAACTATCTATCATCGATATACGTGTGTTCAATTATTTTAGTCACACACAAGATATTTCTGCGCGTTTTCTAATTACGGATATTCTGCGCGCCATTCGTGACAAGATAGTGCTGAAGACTTCCCCCGAGCACATTGTACGTGACTTCCTTCATCCATCTGATTTTTATAAGTTGGTCAGCGCGCTTCTTTTTGCGCCTGCCACTAATGTCGCTGTCGATTGTTATAGTCGAGCGCCAATTGATAAGTCAAATTTGTTGGTAGCTATGAAAGAAAAATTTGGATTGCGGTATGAAATCGCAGAGGCAACCGCTAGCGTTAATGCAACGGGTGGCAAGCCCCATTACTACTCGTTGAATACTCGTGCTGCAGATTTTGGGTATCAGCCTGGTTTGAGTTCTCTTGAAGGTATATTTCAGGAATCCGAGAAAATTCTAGGTTGCTGAAACCGCCTGAACTTGCAATTCCTTGTGACTTTGCTGCGGAAACATCCCAAGCCAAAATGAAAATGGTAAGAAAGGCAATTATTGCCCATAAGTAGGTACACCGTTACATATACTCATCGCGAATCAAAAGATGACTTAAGTATTATCGATTTTCCTCTCATATAGATAATCATTAAACTTTTTGCGAAATTCAATGGGAAATTTTAGTTTTTATAAATAACTAAATAGCTACTCGCTTTAGTGGGTAGTTTTAACAGAGTAATTGGAAAATAAATTACAATTATGGGTGTGGAATATCGGTTCTCATTCCTTAACTCAAGAGATCAAAATTGCATATGATCAAACAAACGGTATCAAATTATTTATTTAGCTTCATTGTTATTTTTTTAACAATGATTTCACCCGTTACATACGCCCAAGACTTACTGGAGATCTATGAGCTTGCGCTGCAAAATGATCCTATTTTAAAACAATCGCATGCCAGTAAGCTTGCCATTGGCGAATCAAAGAATCAAAGTGTTGCGAAGTTTCTACCTAATGTCTCTGCAACAGGTATCAGCAATTTGAATCGATTAACTAATAATAGAGCAACTTATCAAGGTAGTGGGATACAGAAATATTCGGACAATAATTTTACCGTGAACTTAACTCAACCGCTATTTCATTGGGAACATTGGATACAGCTCAGTCAATCTGATAATCAAGTAGCTCAGGCCGAAGCAGATTACCAGACTGAATTGCAAAAACTAATGGTTAAAATCACTGAGGCTTATTTCAATGTACTATCTGCCGAGGATAATCTTGAATTTAGCGGTTCAGAAAAACAGGCGATTGCGCGACAGCTTGAACAGGCCAAACAACGATTTGCCACCGGCCTTATTGATGTCACCGAAGTTCATCAGGCGCAAGCGGCTTTCGATAGGGCTATCGCCAATGAAATTGAAGCATCCAATAATGTGGATAACCAAAAAGAAGCGTTAACCGCGATTATTGGTGAACAAGACGTCATGCTTAATAAGTTGGACGCGACTATTCTGTTAGCTAGACCCGAGCCAGATAATATAACGGCGTGGAGCGATTCCGCTGAAGTAGGTAATTTCAGCATCATTTCAGCCTTTAATCAGATGGAGTTTTCTCGAAAATCGATAGCTTTGCAACGTAATGGGCATTTGCCGCAATTAGATTTGATTGCGTCTTTGGGTGAATACGATACGACCAGTAACTTTGGCTTACAAGGATCGACAGAAATTGTCGGTTTGCGCTTAAATGTGCCTATATTTGAAGGCGGTGCGGTAAATTCTAGAACTCAGCAGGCTAGTTATAAATTCGAGCAGGCCAAAGAAAATTTAACGGCTACAAAACGAGAAGTAAAGCGACAGGTAAAAGATGCCTATCGAGGAATCACTACCAGCATTAGTCGTGTCGAAGCACTGAAAACGGCAGTTAATTCCGCCGAAATCGCCTTGCAAGCGACTGAAGTCGGTTTTGAAGTGGGGGTTCGAACTCTGGTTGAAGTGTTGGATGAACAAAGGAATTTATATAGGGATAAACGAGATTATTCACGTGCTCGCTATGATTATTTACTGAACAGTATCAAGTTAAAACAAGCATCTAGCAGTCTTTCGCAAGAAGATATTGAGCAAATAAACCGATTATTAGTAACCAACTCTGTTGCAAGGCATGAAAAATAGACCAATTTGCATTGGTGTTGGCGCCGATTGAAAATTGACCAGGGATAATTGCTGTATAGCGTACTCTACAGCATTGAAATAGTCGACCAGACTGAGTTAGTTTTACCTCCCTGGT
>Ga0208114_1000299_pt1 | contig 12913 bp, 11 predicted proteins | sample LakWasMeta2_LOW4_2_FD_183854 | JGI IMG/M metagenome (GOLD analysis project Ga0208114, IMG submission 183854) | Freshwater sediment methanotrophic microbial communities from Lake Washington under simulated oxygen tension - Sediment Metagenome... | ecosystem: Environmental > Aquatic > Freshwater >... | reverse complement strand
GCTGCCTGCCGACATGAGCATTCCCGATCTGGGCCAACCGCCGCCGGCCTTGCAGGAAGTGCGTGAGCACATCGATGAACTGGACCGCGAATTGATTGCCTTGCTGCAACGACGCTGCGAACTCAGTGCCCGTGCCGGTCATGCCAAACGTGCCATCGGAGCGCCGGTGCTGGACCCCGGGCGCGAGGCCGAGTTGATGGAAAAACGTGGACGCTGGGCGGAGCAGGGCGGTCTGCCGGCCGACGTGGTGCAGGCGGTATTTCGCCAGATACTCGCGATGAGCCGACGCGCGCAGAGTTGAACTTGGGTGTGGGGGCTAAATCAGACGCGACCGAATACCAGCGTGCCATTGGTGCCGCCAAAACCGAAGCTGTTCGACATCACGGTGTCGAGTGTTGCCATGCGGGTTTCGCGGACAATCGGAAGATCCTGCGTGCGTTCGTCGAGGTTTGCGATATTGGCCGAGCCGGCGATAAAGCCATCGCGCATCATCAGCAGACAATAAATCGCTTCATGCACACTGGCGGCGCCGAGCGAATGTCCCGACAAGGCTTTCGTCGATGACAAGGGCGGCACGGCATTGCCGAACACGGCGCGTACCGCATCGAGTTCGGTCACATCGCCCAGTGGCGTCGAGGTGCCATGCGTATTGAGATAATCGATCGGCTTGTCGATGCCGGTCATTGCCATCTGCATGCAACGTATCGCACCTTCGCCGGAGGGTGCGACCATGTCGGCTCCATCGGAGGTGACGCCATAGCCAAGTAACTCGGCAATAATTTTTGCACCGCGCGCTTTCGCGTGTTCGTATTCTTCCAAAACAAGAATGCCGCCGCCGCCAGCTATCACGAAGCCATCGCGGTCGGCGTCGTAAGGCCGTGATGCCGATTGTGGCGTGTCGTTGAATTTGGTCGACAAGGCGCCCATCGCATCGAACTGGCAGGTCATCGCCCAATGGATTTCTTCACCGCCGCCGGCAAACATGATGTCCTGCTGGCCATGGCGGATTAAATCCGCGGACGCACCGATGCAATGTGCCGAGGTCGCGCAGGCGGCAGAGAGCGAATAACTCACGCCCTTGATGGCGTATGCCGTTGCGAGGGCAGCCGAGACGGTCGAGCACATCGTGCGCGGCACCATGTACGGGCCGACTTTTCGCACGCCGCGATTGCGCATCAAATCGCCGGTTTCCACTTGCCATTGTGCCGAGGCTCCGCCGGAACCGGCGATCACGCCGGTACGAATCTGGCTGACGATCTCGGGTGTTAATCCGGCATCGGCAATCGCATCGCGCATCGCGACGCAGGTGTAGGCAGCAGCATCGCCCATGAAGCGTTTTTGCTTGCGATCGATTTCGGCATCGAGATCGATTTCCGGCACGCCGGCAATCTGGCTGCGCAGTCCGATCTCGAGATAATCAGGGCGAAAAGTAATGCCGGACTTTCCTTCTCGCAACGCCCTCGACACGCAGTCGAGATCATTGCCAAGGCACGAGACAATGCCCATGCCGGTAACAACGACGCGACGCATCAGAAACTCTCCGTGGAAGTAAACAAGCCGACGCGCAAATCTTTCGCGACATAAATATCGCGACCGTCAACTGACATGGTGGCATCGGCAATCACCAGTTTCAGCTTGCCGCGAATCACGCGGGCAATATCAATCGTATAGCTCACCATTTTCGCCGTCGGCAAGACTTGTCCGGTGAATTTTATTTCGCCGGCCCCTAGGGCACGGCCACGACCCAGCTCGCCCAGCCATGGCAAAAAGAAACCGGCCAATTGCCACATGGCATCCAGACCCAGACAGCCTGGCATCACCGGATCGTCGGTGAAATGGCATTCGAAAAACCACAGGTCGGGACGGATATCGAGTTCGGCCGTGATCACGCCCTTGCCGTATTTTCCGCCTTCGGTCGAGATGTTGGTGATGCGATCGAACATCAACATTTGGTCGGAAGGAAGGTGGGCGTTTTCTTTACCGAACATGTCGCCGCGTGCACAGGCGAGCAGTTGTTCGCGATTAAAAGTATTTGAAGCTGTCATTGTGTGCGTCATTGCGGAAAGCCGCATTCTAACTATGTTTCAGAAAGATTGTGGCGATTTATATTCGCCATTTACCGTACGCATGCGTAGCGATGCGGTGGTGTATGCAAAGCAAAAGCGAAAAAAATTGACCGAGTAATATCCGGTTTCTAATACTGCTTTTCGCGGTAACGCCAGTCGCTTTTTCGAGAGCATATTCGCAGGCAAATTGCCGGGGCTTTTATCGGGCCGGGCAGCTCGGGAAATATATGGCGTTTAATTGATCTAGGTCATGGCTACTTGCCTTGGAACGGCGCATCGTCGCTCCATGGAATTTTCCAATGGGGGCCTTATGAAGCATTTAGTCGTACCACTCATCATCGCAGCAGCCCTGTTAAACCTGTCTGGCTGCAAATCCGAAAAACAAGACGAAGCGGCGGCAACACCAGCCGCCATGGCCGATACCGGCGGCTCGGCCAAAGGCGATTTTGGTCCGCCACAGGGCGAGCCCGTCAAGGCGATTTTGACAAGCCCACCCATGGTGCCGCCGGCAACGGGTCGTTCAACGCCAGCGAAAGTCATCGTCGAACTGGAAGTCAAAGAAGTCGAGATGGAAATTTCCGAAGGCGTGAAATACACCTTCTGGACCTTTGGCGGCACCGTGCCGGGCAGTTTCATTCGTGTTCGCCAAGGCGACACGGTGGAATTCCATCTGAAGAATCATCCCGACAACAAGATGCCGCACAACATCGATCTGCATGCCGTCACCGGACCCGGTGGTGGTGCTGCATCCAGCTTTACTGCTCCGGGTCATGCCTCGCAATTCACCTTCAAGGCACTCAATGCCGGCCTGTTCGTTTATCACTGTGCGACCGCGCCAGTGGGCATGCACGTTGCCAACGGCATGTACGGTTTGATCCTGGTCGAGCCACCACAAGGCCTGCCGAAAGTGGATCGCGAGTATTACGTGATGCAGGGTGATTTCTACACGGTCGGCAAGTATCGCGAAAAAGGCGTGCAGCCGTTCGACATGCAAAAAGCGATTGATGAAAACCCCACCTACGTTTTATTCAATGGTTCCGAAGGTGCGCTGCTCGGCGACAAGGCATTGAAACTCAATGTCGGCGAAACCGTCCGCATGTACGTCGGTAACGGCGGCCCGAATCTGGTGTCTAGTTTCCACATCATCGGCGAAATTTTCGACAAGGTTTATACCGAAGGCGGTACGCACTATCAGGAAAATGTGCAAACTACCTTAGTACCCGCTGGCGGTTCGGCAATGGTCGAATACAAGGCTGAAGTCCCCGGTACCGGCGTGATCGTCGACCACTCGATTTTCCGTGCCTTCAACAAGGGTGCCTTGGGCATGGTGAAAACAGAAGGTCCTGAAAACAAGGCGGTCTATTCGGGCAAGGAAGTGGACAGCGTTTATCTGGGTGACAAGGCCGTCAGTGCAGCACCGGTTGCAGCGGCAGCCACGGCAACCGCCGGCGGTACGCTGACACTCGACCAGCAAATCAAGGCCGGCGAAGCCCTGTTCAACGGAACTTGTTCGGTCTGCCACCAAAGCAATGGTGCGGGTCTGCCGAATGTATTTCCACCGCTGGCGAAATCCGATTACCTGAATGCCGACAAGAACCGCGCCATCCATATTGTTCTCAATGGCTTGAATGGTCCGGTCACCGTCAATGGTGCGAAGTTTGATTCGGTCATGCCACCGATGAGCCAGCTTAACGACGACGAAGTCGCCAACATCGTGACTTACGTGCTTAATAGCTGGGGTAATAAAGGCGGCAAGATAACGGCAGCCGATGTGGCCAAGGTTCGCAAGGAAACACCTCGTCCCTCCGGCGCGGCACATTGATTGATCATGCGTAAATGGCTATTGCTAAGTTGCCTGATAAGTACCGCCAGCCACGCTGGCGGTACTTACGTGCGTATTCCGGCCGGTGAATTTAGCTCGGTACTGAAATACGAAGACAACAAGGGAAAACAGAAAGTTGCCGCTTTTGAAATGCTGAAGCAGCCGGTGACCAATGCAGAATTTCTTGCCTTCGTGCGCCAGAATCCACAATGGCAAAGAGGCAAGGCGCCGAAAGTGTTTGCCGAACCGAAACATTATCTTTCCCATTGGCAGGCACCGCTGGTGCTTGGTGAAAAAGTAAAACCGCAGCAGCCCGTCACGCAGGTCAGCTGGTTCGCCGCATCGGCCTATTGCGAAGCGCAAGGCGCAAGACTGCCGACATGGAATGAATGGGAATACACCGCCGCTGCCGATCGCACGCGGCGCGATGCCCGGCAAGATCCGGTCTGGCGCGAAAGCATCTTGAGATGGTACTCGAAGCCTTCCAATGCAGCGATTGCCGATGTCGGAAAAACGCCGGCCAATATTTACGGTGTACAGGATTTGAATGGCCTGATCTGGGAATGGACCGAAGATTACTCGGCCATGCTGGTCTCGGCCGACAACCGCAATCAATCCGATCCCGACAAATCGAAATTCTGCGGTGCCAGTGCCTTGTCGATGGAGGACAAGGAAAATTATGCCGTGATGATGCGGGTGGCGATGTTGTCTTCGCTCGAAGCGGTCAATAGCACCTCGAATCTCGGATTCCGCTGTGCAAGAAATTTACCTTGAGCAGACCATGAAAAAAATTCTATTCGCGTTTCTGTTTTCCCTGGCCTGCATCACTCATGCGGCCACGCCGCTGCCCGGCGATTCGGTGCTGCAGATCAATCACGTTTTCACCAATCAGGACGCGAAGAATTTCAAGTTGATCGATCGTCGTGGCAAGCCGCAATTGGTCGCGATGTTTTACACCTCCTGCAAATACATTTGCCCGCTGATTATCGACAGTGCCAAGGGTGTCGAAAATTCACTGACGCCGGCGGAGAGAAATAAATTGTCGATCATGCTGATCAGCATGGACCCGGCCCGCGATACGCCTGAAGCACTGATGTACATCGTCAACAAGCGCAAACTCGATACCAAGCGCTGGACGCTGGCACGTACCGACGAAGCCGGCGTGCGAACCATCGCGGCATTATTGGGCGTACGTTATCGCGTGTTGTCGGACGGTGAATTCAATCACACCAGTGCCCTGATTCTGCTCGATGCCGAGGGTCGCGTCGTCGCACGGACCGAAACGCTGGGCAGCAAGCCGGATCCGGTATTTCTGGCCGCCGTGAAGAAAACCCTGGCGGCAAAATGAACCGCTGCATTCAGCGGGGCGATTTGACCGTGATCAAAGCCCTGGCCGGATGCAGGCGCATAGTGGGCGTACGTTCTCAATAACCTTACGTATCCATCAGGGAGTCATCATGATCAAGAATATGTCCAATATCGATCGCGGCATCCGTGTCGTTGTCGCCGCAGTCATCGCCTACCTTTATTTCAGCGGCATGGTGGCAGGAACGCTTGGCATCGTATTGCTGGTATTGGCGGCGGTGTTTCTCGTCACCTCCAGCATCGCCTTCTGTCCGCTGTACGTACCTTTGAAGTTCAGCACCCGAAAGTCCTGATCCGGCGTTAAGGCGAGTTTCCAAAGAATTCCCGCGCCAAGGCGAGCGCACTGTGAATCATCTCGGCATACAATATGCCGAGTATTTCAGGCGGATGAATCAAAGTGATCAGACATATCGAACGACACAAGACCCATCGCATCGGCTGGCTGCGTGCAGCCGTGCTGGGTGCCAACGACGGCATTGTTTCGACGGCGAGCCTCGTACTCGGTGTTGCCGCTGCCGGTGCGACTACCAACAGCATTCTGGTTGCCGGCGTCGCCGGCTTGATGGCCGGGTCCATGTCGATGGCGGCCGGCGAATACGTGTCGGTCAGTTCGCAATCGGATACCGAAAATGCCGATATCGAAAAAGAGCGCAATGAACTGGCCACCGACCCGGTACACGAGCTCGAAGAGCTGACGATGATTTATGTCGGTCGCGGCCTCGATAAAAATCTGGCAAAACAAGTCGCGATGCAGTTGACGGCACACGATGCACTCGGTGCCCATGCACGCGACGAACTCGGCATTTCCGACATCCTCAGTGCAAAACCCATCCAGGCAGCGTTTGCCTCGGCTGGAACATTTGCCGTCGGTGCCCTGTTGCCCCTGCTGGTCGTGCTGGTGGTGCCGGCTTCGGCCTTGATGTGGACGGTGGCAGCAAGCTCGCTTTTATTCCTTGCGATACTCGGTGCCCTGGCCGCCAATGCAGGCGGTGCATCGGTAGCGACTTCCGCGATGCGCGTTACTTTCTGGGGCGCATTGGCGATGGGCTTGACCGCAGGCGTTGGTGCGTTGTTCGGCGTTGCGGCCTGATATCAAACGTAGTCGGCGAACATTAATTGGCCGTTGCGGTTTTGCGTGATGTCACGCGTGCGCCGTCGCTGACGGTATCGCCGGGATAAATAATCACCTGGTCGCCGGCGTTGAGTCCCGAGGTAATCCAGGCCTCCATGCCGTTGCGGGCGCCAACCTCGACCGGCACCAAGCGTGCGCGACCATCTTTAAAGACAAAACAGTTCATCGCGCGGGGATCTTTGCTGTTGGCGCGTGGAAATACCGCGCTGACCGGAACCCGCAATACATTGTCCTTCGATAGCGTGATGATGCGAACGCCGACGCGATAGGCATCGCCGAGTGCCTGCCATTGGTCGGGTTTGCTGGTGATATCGATCAACACCTTGACGCGTTGTTCCTCGACACCGAGTGCCGAAACTTTGGTGAACGCAGCCGGCTCCACTTGGCGCACGCGACCAGTCAGGGTTTCACTACCACCCCAGTTTTCGATGCGAACCGGTGTGCCGGATTTAATTTGCAGCGCATCGGTCGTCAGCAATTCCGCAACGATTTCCATATTGCGGGTATCGCCGATTTCCAGAATCGGTGCGCCGAGGGCCACCGTCGTTTCGCTGGCCTGCATCACGCGCAAGACGCTGCCACCCACCGGTGCCTTGAGTTTGAAACCGGATTGGCTGCCGTTGTTGGAACCTTGCGTGATCGCAGTCAATGCGGCACGCGCCTGTTCAAGTTCATGGGTGGCGACGTGACGTTCCTCGATTGCACTGGCGAGTTCCTTTTCCGCTGCCTGAAGGGCCAGTCGGTCACTTTGCACCTTGCTGACCGACACGTACTTTTCGCGTAATAATTTTTCGCTGCGGCCCAGTTCGTCGCGCGCCTGTTCCAGTGCAATCCGTGCACGATCGATTCGTGTCCTGGTATAGGAAACACGGGCGTCGGCGGTTTCGATGCGGGTGGATAACTCGGCCAGCGAGCGCGAATCGAGCATCGGTGAAAGCACCGGTGTCAGAGTGGCGACGACGGTATCCGCAGCGACCGAATCGCCCACGCTTAGCGTCAGGCGTTGCAGCCGGCCCGCCAGCGGTGCCGATATCGTGTAGCGATCATGCACCCGGGTTTGCCCGTCCTCATCAATGCTGACTTCGAAGCGTCCCTCGCCTGCAGTGGCCAATTCGACCAGAGTCGGACGTGGCGCGAATGCCCAGACAAGCACGGCCAGCAAGGCCGCCACGATCACGATTACCACGATTGTTTTCCGGAAACTTTTCACGATGCATCCTCGTTGATCATTCACGTGTTTTCAAAGCGGCCACCATATCCAGCCGATCAATGCGACGCCTGACAATCAGAGCACTCGCCATGCCGGCAAGCAATACGCTGACGCAGGCCCAGGCATAGGTTCTAGGCTGAATAATGACGGGAAACAGAAATTGGTCGTTCCTGAGCAGCTCGGCAATTAGATGCACCAGGCCATTGCCGAGCAACATGCCCAGCGGCAGTGCAATCGCGATGCCGATCGCCATTTCACCGAGCAGCAAGGCCGAGACTTCGGCGCGGGTGAAACCCAGCACGCGCAGGCTTGCCAATTCCCAGGTGCGTTCGGCCAGGGCGATGCGTGCATTGTTGTACACCACACCGACCGCGATGATGCTGGCGAACAGGGTGAGAATCGTACTCATGATGCGAATATTGCGCGCACTGATGTCCTGCATGTTTCGCCAAAGCGTAGCTTTGCTGAAAGCGCCGACCACGCGCGGCAATGTCATGGCGGCGGCCAGGAATGTCGGCTCGCTGCCGCGCTCCACCGCAACGGCATATTGGGTCGAGACATCGTCTTCCTTCAGCAGGCGATTCAGTGCGCGTCGCTCCATGAAGGCATTCAAGCCCATCATGTCGCGCACGGTGCCGACCAGCGGAACATGAAGTTTTCGCAACTCGCCTTCCAGTGTTTCCACCAGCACCGTATCGCCAACATGCAAGCCGAGATTCTCGGCCAGGCGATCGGTCAGGATGAGGCCGTCCTGTCGCGGAAGTATCTGCCGATTATCGACATCGATAATCCGGCGTAATTCCGGCCTTGCGCTAAATCCCTGGATGGCGCTGCGTTCACTCAGATGGCCGTTGCTTAAACGCACGGCGACATCGCGTCCGGCTTCCACTGCGATGGCGCCGGGTAGCCTGGCCACTTCGTATCGAGTCGACGTCGAGACCGGATCGGCGAGCCAAAGTACGACATCACTGCGCATTTCGACATTGAACTTGGTGTCGACGATGACCTCGATTGCATCGCGAAAAAAATTGCCCATCACGACAATGGCGACCGCAGCGGCAACACCGCCGATCGACAAGGAGGTACGCCAGGGTTTGCGTTCCATGCTGCGCAGGATCATGCGCAAAGAAGTGCTGATGCGTGTCAGGCCAAGCCGTTCGACCCAGGTGCGACGATAATGAGCCGGTGTCGGCGGACGCATTGCTTCCGCCGGAGCAAGCCGCACGGTCGCGGCTATCGTGTTGACCGTGCCGAGCACGGCAACACCTACGGAAATGCCGATGCTCACGAACAACAACCAGGGCGCGATATGGTGTTCGAACGAAGGGAAGTGGAAAAAATCGGCATACAAACCCATGAACAGCGTACCCATCCATTTGCCAAGCAGGACTCCCAGCAGCAAACCGGCCACTACGATAATCAGCACGAATTTGAGATAGTGCATGCCGATCACGATATTGCCGTAGCCAAGCGCCTTGAGTGCCGCGATTTGTTCGCGCTGGGTCGCGACGATACGCGATATGACAACATTCAGCAGGAACGCGGCGACCGCAAGAAAAATCGACGGCAGCACGGTGCCCATCACGTGTTGCTCTTTAATTTCATTATCGAGCATGGCGTGTGACATCTGATCTTCGCGGCCATGGGTTTCGCGGCCGCCATAGGGCGAGATCAGTGCATCGGTCGAACCAATTACCGATGGCAGCGAAGCCCCCGGAGTCAGTTTCATGCTGATGTGATTAAACGCCCCTTCCATGTCGTAGGCGGCGGCCAGCACTTTTTCATCGACCCAGAACACCCCGAAACCACGCATATCGGGCATGCCCAGCAGAGCGGCGAAAATATATTCCGGCGATAACGCGATACCGACTATCTTCAGTGTCCGGCGCTTGCCGTTGATCAATGCAGACAATTGCGAGCCGGGTTTCAAGCCGCGTGCATTGGCAAACCCTTCTGATACGAGTGCTTCGATGGCATCGTCGGTCCGGATGCCGACGACCTGCTTTTCGAGCATGCGTCCCGTGCGAACCGATACCCGATTTATGCGTTGCGGCTGGTTTCGATCTACACCGATGAGATGCCCGATGATCGGGTCGGAAATGCCTTCGATTTCCACGCGGACCGTATGTTCAACCGTCGTCTGTACGTCGGCGACGCCGTCGATTTTACGAAGTTGTGCCGAAAGCGAATCCGGTGCCCGTTTGACCACCGCAAACACATCGGCGAAACAATCGCGTGCGTAATAACTGTCGCGTGCCAGAGCCAGCGAATCGACCGCGCTCAACATCGTGATGAAGCCGCCGACGCCGCTGGCCACGACCAGCGCAATCGTGAGTGCCTGACTCCACATCAGGCGCAAATCACGCAATAGTTTCCGGTCGAGTGCTTTCATCGCGTCACCAGGACAACTGGTCGGGTTTCAACTTGTGGGTATTGGTTTCAATGCGCTGGATCTTGCCGTCGCCGAGATAAATCACCCGGTCGGCCATGCCGGCAATCGCCGCGTTATGCGTAATCACCACGGCGGTGGTGCCGAGTTCGCGATTGATGCGTTCGATCACCTCGAGTACCAGCTTGCCGGTCTGGTAATCCAGTGCGCCGGTCGGTTCGTCGCAGAGTAAAACGGCAGGACGTTTCACGATCGCGCGCGCGATGGCGACGCGTTGTTGTTCGCCGCCGGAAAGCTGGGCCGGAAAATGATCCCGACGCGGCGTCAAACCGACCCAGTCAATTGCCTCGTCGACCGCCATCGGATCGTCGGTAATGTCGGCCACCAGCATCACGTTTTCGCGGACTGTCAGACTGGGGATCAGATTGTAAAACTGGAACACGAAACCAACGTGCTCGCGGCGAAATTTCGTCAGTTCATTTTCATCGGCGCTGTCCAGCCGATGGTCGCAGTACGACACTTCGCCGGCGGTCGGCCCGTCCAGGCCACCGAGAATATTGAGCAGGGTCGATTTGCCGCTGCCCGAAGGCCCGAGCATCACCACGAATTCGCCACGCCTGAGCGTCAAGTCGATGCCGCGCAGGGCATGCACTTCGACCTCGCCCATGCGATAGATTTTGGTCAGGCCTTTGGCCTGGAATACGATGTCCCCGGAGGCATTCGCACTGGCGTCGGCAGCGCCGGGGACCCCGTTGGCAGAATCATTCGTTTGCATGCGTACTTGGCCGTTCATGGCGACTGCAGCAGTCTAGTACGAATCACGCTGAGCACGTTGACCGAGGTCAAATTACTCCTGAAAGGCAGTTGTCTCTGGTAGTGTGTTAGGAGTCGATCTGGAGAGGCCTTATGAAAACAAGTGCCCAAACGACGAGTGCAGGCGGTGCAAATGCCGATGTAGTCGAACGTCACCCGAAATCGGAATCAAACCGCATTCCTCTTGTCTTGCTGCTGGTTTTCATTGTGTGGTGGTGCTTGTTGGCCATTGCTCCGTCTTACCGGCAGGATTGGCTGCTGGAGAATGTGCTGGTTTTCATCGTGGTGCCCCTACTGATTTGGGGCTATCGGCATCTGCGTCTGTCCAATGCCAGTTACAGCCTGATTTTTGTGTTTCTTTGTTTGCACGAGCTCGGCGCACACTACACCTATTCCGAAGTGCCGATTGCCGCCTGGATAAAACAAATCGTTGGCATCGACCTGGCGGCGGTCACCGGCATCGAGCGCAATCATTACGATCGATTCATCCATTTTTCCTATGGCTTTCTGATGCTTCTTCCCTGCGTGGAAATTTTTCAGGCACGCGCACGGCTGGTCGGTTTTTGGCAGGCGCTTGTGCCGGTGACATTTCTGATGTCGCATTCGGAGCTCTACGAAATTATCGAATGGCAGGCGGCTGAAATATTCGGCGGTCCCCTCGGGCAGGCGTATCTGGGCACCCAGGGCGATATCTGGGATGCACAAAAAGATTCTTCAGCTGCCGCCATCGGCGCCGTTTCAGCAATGCTGATCTATCAGTTGTTCCTGAAAACCAGAAAGAAATAATCGGCGCAATATTCCGCCGTTTACTTTCCGCCGCCGCTTCGCCATACCGAATACAGTAGCCACAGGCTGCCGAAAACGGCAGCGAGAAAGCCCAGCAAGCCGAAGATCGGCAGCCCCAGCAGGGTGGGGCCGCCTTTGACCGTCATCACGATCGACGAACCGATGATCAATGCGGCAATCACGATGCCGATCGTCAGCCGGTTGGCGGAATGATCCAGTTGCTCGCCCAAATGCTGCAGACGTTCGACATCGATGCTGACCTTGATTCTTCCGCTACGTACGCGCTGCATGATGTCGCGCATGTTGTCCGGTATCGAGGTCAGTGTTCTCAGGCTGGTCCGAAAGAACCGTTGCCCGCGTTTTGACATTTCCGCCGCACTGTAGCGCGAACGCATGGCGCGCCGGACAATCGGCATCGCGACCGAAACCATGTCGAAATCGGGATCGAGTTTTCGGCCGATGCTTTCCAGCGTCGCGAATACCTTGATCAACATGGCCAGATCGGACGGTAGGGCGAGTTTGTTGTCGCGCAGGATCAACGTGACATTGCCCAGCATGGCACCCAGATTCAGCAGTTTCAGCGGGACGCCGTGATATTGGTCGATAAAGCCATCGACATCCTGCGCGAGTTTTTCCGCATCCAGATCCGAGTCCGTGGCCCATTCGGTCAGTACATCGATCACCTGTTGGGAATCGCGTTGTACCAGTCCTTGCAACATCTCGATCATTTGCTCGCGACGCTTGTCCGACAGATGCCCCACCATGCCGAAATCAATCAGTGCAACGCGATTTCCCGGCAAGTAAAACAGATTTCCCGGATGCGGGTCGGCATGGAAAAAACCGTCTTCCAGCATCATTTTCAGGGCCGTGTTGGCACCGACCACCGCCAATCTTTTCGGGTCCAGACCGGCGGCGGCAATGGCATCGGCATCATGGGCCGGAATGCCGGCGATAAAATCCTGCACGTTGACGCATTCTCTGGTCAGTTCCCAGTAAACCCCGGGAACGACGATGTCGGGATCATCGGCAAAGGCGTTCGCAATACGCTCCGCATTGTGGCATTCGGCAGCCAGATCGAGTTCGCGATAGAGCGAAGACTTGAAGCGGCGTACGACATCTTGTGGCCGATAGCATCGCCATTCCGGCAACTCGGTTTCGATCATTTTTGCGAAGCGCAGCAGCAGGCGCATATCGGCATCGATAACGTCGCGAATGCCGGGGCGCCTTACTTTGACGATGACCTGGGTACCGTCATGCAGCTTGGCGCGATGCACCTGTGCGATCGAACCGGCGGCAAGTGGTATTTCATCCAGTCCGGCAAAAAAGGTTT
>Ga0208114_1000297_pt1 | contig 12968 bp, 7 predicted proteins | sample LakWasMeta2_LOW4_2_FD_183854 | JGI IMG/M metagenome (GOLD analysis project Ga0208114, IMG submission 183854) | Freshwater sediment methanotrophic microbial communities from Lake Washington under simulated oxygen tension - Sediment Metagenome... | ecosystem: Environmental > Aquatic > Freshwater >... | reverse complement strand
CCTTCAATATGACCGTCGATAGAAATACCGTTGTCATCCCAAAAAGCGATTAATTTACCTAATCCCCAAGTACCAGCTAATGCACAGGCTTCATGAGAAATACCTTCCATCAAACAGCCATCACCCATGAATACATAGGTGTGATGATCAACGATATTGTGACCTGTACGATTAAATTGTTCTGCTAATAGTTTTTCTGCCATTGCAAAACCAACGCCGTTGGTAATGCCTTGACCTAATGGACCAGTGGTCGTTTCAACGCCTGGAGCGTAACCATATTCAGGGTGTCCTGGACATTTTGAATGTAATTGACGGAAAGTAGCCAATTCACTCATCGGTAAATCATAACCCGTGAGGTGCAACAATGAATAAATCAACATTGAGCCGTGACCATTAGACAGTACAAAGCGGTCACGATCTGACCAGCTTGGATTGGTCGGGTTGTGTTTCATGTAGTCGTTCCACAGGACTTCGGCGATGTCCGCCATGCCCATAGGTGCGCCTGGATGTCCAGAGTTTGCTTTTTGTACTGCATCCATGCTTAAAGCGCGTATGGCGTTCGCTAGGTTTCGGCGCAAAGTCATATTGTTCTCCTACTTGTTAGTAAATTCTAGTGAGTGACTCTTAGTTAGTGTTATCAATGTGGTCACTGTGTTCTTTGATATTTGAGGCTCTTAACAGAGCTAGAGAACGAGTGGTGTATCACCACTCGCCTCTAAGGTATTACTCTAAGTTAGCGTGTCTTTCTCTCATAATTTCTTCAGGAATTCCTTTTTCCCAAATGATGTGGGAGACAATTGCCTCTAAAAAGCACAAAGTAGACAGTTCAAATACTGTCCCCATTGGCATTCCCACAACTTTACCATATAGTTCTTGTTTTCCAACTTGGAACACACCATCAGCCATATCACCGATAGTTGAACTTGCTCTGGAAGAGATTAACACGATTTTAGCACCAACTTTTTGGGCACTTTTAGTGAATGCGATTAATTGTTCAGTTTCTCCAGAACCCGAAATGATAATCAACAAATCACCATTTTTAATACTTGGTGTTACGATTTCGCCAACAACGCTAACATCGTAACCGCCATGTACTAAGCGCATGGCAAAAAAGTTGCCCACTAATTTAGAGCGTCCAGCACCAGCGATAAAAATACGCTTGGCATTATCAAGCATCTCTGTCATTTTTTCAGCATAGCTATTATCTGTCGCATCCAAAATTTCTGAAATTTTGCCTATGACAAGCTGCTGATTTTGTTGCTGATACATGGTTATACCTCTAAATTATACGGCATCAACCAATTCACGGATTTCTTGCGCTGCTGTAGCAGGGCATGGTGCGCCATAGATTGCTGCACCGACAACAATAATGTTTGCGCCCGCTCTTACTACGTCTTGAACGGTTGAAGCTTTGATACCGCCAGCAACAGAAATTCTAACTGGTAAGCCTAATTCAGCAATTGCGTTTAAGTCAGCGAAAGGTGTGTGACCTGCTGCTTGTGCATCTAAACCAGTATGGATACCCATGATTTGCGCACCAGCTTCAACAGTTGCACGAGCGCAAGCGACTTTGTCTTCAACATTGATCAAGTCGATTTGAGCTTCTGCACCGTGTGCGTTTGCTGCTTTGATAACACCTTGACAAGTTGCAAGGCCAGATACGCCTAAAACTGTACAAATATCAGCACCTGCTGCATAGAAAGGTGTCGCTTCGTATTCACCAGCATCCATTGTTTTTAAGTCAACTAATAAAAGATGATTTGGGAATCTTGCTCTCAATTCTTTAACTAAGTTGATGCCATTGTGTTTGATACATGGAGTTCCGATTTCAAAAATATCAACATGAGGTGCTACTAAGGTAGCAAGGTTTACTGTTGCATCGAAATCCAATGAGTCTAATGCCATTTGTATTAACGGTCTTGCCATGATAAATGCTCCGAAGGGTTATATTAATTAGTTATTTTTAGTTACATAGTTATGAATCTTATAGAAAATTATCTATAAGGACTCTAAACGCTTTAAGGCAAACTGCTGATATGGGTTATCCATTTCAGACTGACATTCACTCCACGTTCATATAGCACTGCTAACTCTCAATGCTTCTTCTAAGAAAAGAAGTGGTGGCATTATAAACGCTACGTTAGCATTATCAATGCCGTTGTTCTTGGTAAGGCAATGTTTTGAGATTTTTCTACAAATTACTGCCGTTTTTATAAAATAAAACAATACTTGTTTTTCGGGCGTAACTGTAAAGTAGAAAGGGGACACATGTCAATGCCCAATGCTTAATGAACCAAGTGCTGTACTGGCGTGTAGGTGGTCAAAATATAAAATTAAAGACATTCATTCCGTGTTGCCTGTCAGCTCTTTAACCTAAATCTATGGGTAGCCACGCCTACTTCTGCCAACAACCCAACCATCACATTCTCAGCTTGCCGTAAATAACTGCTACCAAACAGATTCAAGTGATTCAGAATATGGTACAGGTTGTAAAGCGACTTTCTCACTCGATAACCGTCATGCAATGCCCAAACGTCATAATAAGCTGCATAAAAATCTCGACCAAAACCACCGAATAATTCCGTTATGGCTAAATCGGCTTCTCTGTCACCGTAATAACAAGCAGGATCAAAAATTACAGGTTTGCCCTGTTTATTAGTTGCTGCATTTCCTGCCCATAAATCGCCATGTAACAAAGAAGGCGAGGGCGCGTAGTCAACAAATAACGCTGCCAATTCCACACCAAGCCGCTCACCTAACACTTGCAATCGACCACCATAACCGTTTTGTGCGGCTAGTTGCAATTGAAAGCCCAAGCGATGCTCACGCCAAAAATCCAACCAGTCGTTACTTTGCGGATTAGCTTGTAAGGTACTGCCAATGGTATTGTCACGATGCCAACCAAAATACGGCTGTACTTGTTGATGCAAATGCGCCAATTGTTGCCCTAATAACCGTTCAGAAGCCGCACTGGAACGCCCTAATTCAAGATAATCCAACACTAGAAAGCAATGCGTATCATTTTGCCCATACACAACAGGCTGAGGTACGCATACAGTTTGGCTACTCGCCAATTCTTGCAATCCTTCAAACTCAGCGACAAACATTTCCACCCATTCAGCACGATTAAGCTTAACAAAATAGCATTTACCGCCATCTTGCAAACGAAAAGCAGCATTGATGTCACCACCTGACAACGGCTGTACAGAACGAGCCGTAAGTGCCCGCCCTGTTGCCGCTGTGATGTGTTGTGCAATAGTATCCCAGTTCACTATTTAACTCGGAAACACGCCCGTTGATAAATAGCGATCACCACGATCACAGATAATCGCCACAATCACTGCGTTTTCAACTTCCTTAGATAAACGCAATGCCGCTGCAATCGCGCCACCTGATGACACGCCTGCAAAAATACCTTCTTCAGAGGCTAATGCCCGCATGGTAATTTCTGCACTGTGTTGATCCATATCCATGATACGGTCAACACGTTTTGGTTCATAAATTTTGGGTAAATATTCTGTTGGCCAGCGACGAATACCTGGAATTTTTGCATCGCCTTCAGGTTGTACACCGATAATTTGAATAGCTGAATTTTGTTCTTTCAAATAGCGAGACGTTCCCATAATCGTGCCTGTCGTTCCCATCGCACTGACAAAATGCGTTACTTGTCCGTCGGTATCCTGCCAAATTTCAGGTCCTGTACTTTCGTAATGCGCGCGCGGATTATCAGGATTAGAAAACTGATCCAAAATACGTCCCTTGCCTGCCGCTTCCATTTCCCTTGCCAAATCAATCGCCGCTTCCATACTGCCCGAAGCAGGAGTCAAAATAATCTCAGCACCGTAAGCTTTCATGGATGCTATACGCTCCATGCTCATATTATCGGGCATAATCAAGGTCATTTTATAACCTTTAATCGCCGCTACCATTGCCAAGGCTATACCCGTATTACCGCTGGTGGCTTCAATTAAACGGTCTCCCGCTTTAATTTCACCGCGTTCTTCAGCACGTTTAATCATGCTCAGTGCAGGTAAATCTTTCACTGAACCTGCGGGATTATTGCCTTCTAATTTAGCAAGTATGGTATTGCTAGTATTACCTGCTAGGCGTTGTAAGCGAACCAGCGGCGCGTTACGAACAAAGGCTTCGATAGTTAAATAAGTCATATATTAAGTGTCTCTGCTGAGTAAAAATAGAATATGCCTAATGATTACACAATTTTGGCAAGATAATTGGTTAATTGATGAACGTTAATGAAAGTAATATCAAACATGGCGGTTAAACCTTTGGTTTTAGTATCATTCATATCGGCGATTAAAAATAAAAAATACGGTTTACTAATATTAAGTTGTTTGCGTAATTTACAATATTTATCAATAAACTGGCGATATTCGCCTGATTTGCATTCAATAAATAACGGCGTGTCATTAATTAAAAAAAACACATCAATTTCATAATATCCGTTAATCGCGCCTATTCGCATATTGCGTGTACAGGAAAAACTTAATTGTCGCTGATGACAATAATCGACGATTTTCATGAATACATACCATTCTAACCATTCGCCTCTAAAAAAACGCACGACACTAGGTGCGGATTGCAAATGCAGGGTAATTAATTTTTTCTGCGTATTATAAAAATATTTGGCGACAAACGAATAATCATATAATTCGTTACAAAATTTCTTAATTACCTCGCCATCTTTATCGTCAATATCGGTTAATTCGATATACGCCCTGTCTTTATTATTTATTTGGCGATATTTAATTTTATTGCTGACTATTTTTAATAATTCATAATTATCGCCTAATGCTACCGCAACTTCATCAAAAAATCCTGACGTATCCATTGCCTCTGGATTAATTTCAACAGAAATATATTTACGTTTAAACCAATGCGTAATCGGTTCATATTGTTCTTTTAAGGTTAACGCGTCAGTGTCGTGAATATTGATTGAATCCGCTAAAGGGGTAGTTTCTGGTTTTTGTTTTAATTTTGGTTTAAACGATTTGTTTTTTGCTAATGGGGGTTGAATATCGGCATGTGGATGACTAAGAGTTTGTTGCTGAACATCCGTTATCTTTGAATCAGTTTTAAATTTATGCTTAATCCAATCTATAACAGTGTTGGTTTTACTAGCTGGTAGCACATCAACTGTTGGAACAGGCTGTGTTGTAGCAACTGGCATTGACTCAGGTTCAATATCAACTCCAAAATTCCGCGCTAATACTGCTAAGCCTTTTTCATAACTCTGCCCGATGGCTTTAAATTTCCACGCGCCTTGATGACGATACAGTGTTGCTAAAATAATCGCGGTTTCATTATTAACATCGTCCACTTGATAATTAATAATCTCTTGTTTAGTCGCAAAATTAAATGCTTTAATGTTAATATTATTCACTAAAGAAAAACTATGTTTTCGACTATGAGCTTCATGAATAGACAGTACAAAGGCAACACGGTTAATATCAGGTGCGAGCTGTTTTAAACTAACTTTAAAGCGTCGGTTTTTAAATAAAACAGCCCCTGTTAAAGACTGCGGTTGATTATAAAAAATAAAGTCCGTATCAGCCGTTACTTTATTTTGTTCGGTTAATAAAAAAGCACTGACATCAATATCTAAAGGCGGCGTGATAGTTTTAGCTTGCCAATCAGTCGCAATAACTAAATCGCCGAAGAAGTTATCTATCTTAGCTAACGAAATATTTTCACCTTTTTGTAGATAATGCGTCATTGTAAAATCCTATTAAGGATGTGCAATATACACACCATAATATTAATAATTTGTGGGCTAATTTACGCGGCGTAGCTATTTACACTGCGTCCATCTTTATTCAGGACGGGCGTAATAAGTCACGTCCATAGCGAATACTACTTATGCTTAACAGGTTGCGGGGTTAATTTCCAAATATCACGATTATATTCGTTAATGGTTCTATCGGTAGAAAATTTACCACTATTAGCGCAATTTATAATACTCATGCGTGTCCAGTGGTCTTTGTCTCGGTAGGCATCGTCAACACGTCTTTGAGCATCAACGTAGCTACGAAAATCAGCAATCGTCATCCAAGGATCATGTGGAGATTTTATTGAATTGATTAAATCATCAAATATACTTGGTTCAAATTGATTAAAATGAGCCGATTCTAATAAATGTATGACGCGTTTTAGGTCTTCATCCATGTCTATAATGGTTGACGGATCATAATGGGCGCGTCGTGCGGTAATTTGCTCTTCAGTTAAGCCAAACAAGAAGAAATTGTCATCACCAACTTCTTCACGAATTTCAATGTTTGCACCATCCAATGTGCCAATGGTAATCGCGCCATTCATCATCAACTTCATATTGCCAGTCCCTGACGCTTCTTTACCCGCAGTGGATATTTGTTCGGATAAATCCGCCGCTGTACATATTTTTTCCATCGCCGACACGCGATAATCGGGAAGAAATAATAAAGTTAACTTATCGCCCACATCGGGGTCTGAGTTGATGACTTCTGAAACGTTGTTGATTAGTTTGATGATTTTTTTTGCCATCAAATAACCAGGTGCAGCTTTGCCACCAATTAATACGCATCTTGATACCCAGTTTTTAGTATCACCGCGTTTAATACGATCATAAAGATGCACGACATGAAGTACATTTAATAGTTGCCGTTTATATTCGTGAATACGCTTTACTTGAACATCAAATATAGCCTCGGCATTAAGATGCAGTTCCCCTTCATGCTTGTCTTTTTTATAGTCGATTAAACACTCTTTTGCCGTTTGTTTAATATCACGCCAGCGTTTTCTGAACGTAACATCGTTAGCGTAAGGTTCAAGTTTTTTCAATTGTGCTAAATCAGTGACCCAGCCTTCACCTATCGCTTCGGTTATCAAGCTAGCCAGTTCTGGATTACAACCTGCTAGCCAACGACGCGGTGTTACGCCATTAGTTTTATTGTTAAATTTATGCGGCCATAGCTCATAAAAATCATGAAATAAGCCTTGTTGTAGCAACTGCGTGTGTAATTGCGCTACGCCGTTAACGGAAAAACTGCCAGCTAGAGCAAGATGAGCCATTCTAACTTGCTGCTCGTCACTTTCTTCGATGATCGACATACAGCGTAAACGCTCACCATCGCCAGGCCAGTGCATAGCTACTTCTGCCATAAAACGAGCATTAATGCTAAAAATAATATCCATCAATCGGGGTAATAACCGTTGCATCAATTTGACCGACCACTTTTCTAATGCTTCGGGTAGCAGGGTGTGATTAGTATAAGCCATTGTGCTACGCGTAATTTTCCATGCGTCATTCCATGATAAGCCATGAATATCCATTAATAGGCGCATCAGTTCGGGTATCGCGATGCTAGGATGCGTATCGTTTAATTGAAAACAATGTTTTTCGGCAAACTGGCTAAAATCTTTGCCATGTACACTAATCCAACGTGACATCACATCTTGCAAACTAGCAGAAGCTAAGAAATATTGTTGTCGTAAACGCAGTTCTTTACCGTTTTCACTGCTGTCATTGGGATACAACACCATCGTGATATTTTCAGCAGCAATTTTAGCCGCTACCGCATCGGCATAATCACCTGCATGAAACTCGTCTAAATTAAATTCTTCGGTTGCAACCGCTTTCCATAGTCGTAAGGTGTTAACAGTATCATTTTGATAACCTGGAATAGGCGTATCATAAGGCGTTGCTAACACATCATTCGTACCGAGCCAGCAAAAGCGTTGTTTACCATTTTCATCGAGATGGTCTTCAACATAACCACCAAATTTAATACGATTGGTATATTCTAGGCGTTCAATTTCCCATACATTGCCGTGGCGTAACCAATGGTCGGGTTTTTCAACTTGTTCGCCATTGACAATACTTTGCACGAACATACCGTATTCATAACGTAAACCATAACCGACAACAGGCAGTTGTAAAGTGGCGCAACTGTCGATAAAACAAGCAGCCAGCCGACCTAAACCACCATTACCCAAGCCTGCATCTTGTTCACAAGAAATAAGCTCTTCAATTTCAATGCCAAGATCATACATGGCTTGGCTAACGACATCGGTGACTCCGAGATTAAGCATGGCGTTACTGAGTGTACGCCCCATCAAAAACTCCATTGATAGATAAAATACTTGCCGACAATCTTCGGTTCGGTAAGTTTTTAATGTGGCTTTCCAACGCTCCATTAAACGATCTCTAATCGCCATTGATAGAGCTTCGCTTGCATAAAATGGCGAATTACTGTATTCATCGCGACCTAATAAATGAACATAGTATTGTTTAAAATCATCAATAAAATCCTCTTTCTTCATGCCTTGTTCAGGCAGATGAGCAATCAGTGATGAATCAGGTTTACTCGTCACAAATTTGTTAGTTGGCATTGTTTTTTCCTGAAATGTGTAAATCAAAAAGTGGTTAGCCTTGGGCTTTTTGTCTCGCGCCTTTCGCTTTCAGGCGATTACCTTTGTCTGCGACTTTTAGTCGGTTATTCGCTAATTCAATCAACGTTTCTTGAATGTTTATTTTATCTTGTTTATCTTTGGGATGCCGCTGGATATATTAACTGTCAGCCTGCATTTGCCAAACACTGTGTTGATTATCTAGCTGTACTGTTAATTTATGTTTGAGTTGTTGGTCAATCTTACGACAACATAAACAATTATTCATTAATCTAAGTTAAGTTAAGTGTAGCAAGCGTTATTGATCTTTGTGATTTTGCTAATAGATTTGCAAAGTCATCGGCAGGAATGGGTTTACTGTACAAATAGCCTTGATAACTATCACAGCCTTGTTCGCGTAAAAATGCCAGTTGCTCCTCCGTTTCCACGCCTTCTGCTAATACTTTAAAGCCTAAATGATGCGCCATCGCAATAATAGTGGCAGTAATCGCCATATCGCCATGTAAAAAAGGAATATCATCAATAAAAGTCTTGTCGATTTTTAACACATCAACGGGAAAATATTTAAGATATGCTAATGAAGAATAGCCAGTGCCAAAATCATCAATGGCAAGGTGTACCCCTTGTTTATGCAGGTTATTAAGTATGGACATGGCGTGTTGTTGATTGTCCATTAAGCCACTTTCGGTAATTTCTAGTTCTAAATAATCAGCAGGAAAGCCTGTTTCAGTGAGTACCTCTGTCACCAGCGTATTCATATCACAGCGGTTAAATTGATACGGCGAGACATTGACAGCAAGCGTAATAGGCGGCAAGCCTTGCTGCAACCATTGTTGCCCTAACCTACAGGTTTCTCGCAGTACCCATGCACCAATTGGAATAATCAAGCCTGTTTCTTCAGCAAGAGCGATAAAATGATAAGGTGTCAGGCAACCATGAATAGGATCATGCCAGCGTAATAAGGCTTCAGCTCCGACAATTTGCCCGCTATTAATATCAATTTGTGGCTGAAAATAGACGCGTAATTCTTGTTGATCAAGCGCACGACGTAAACGCACTTCTAACGCCATACGTTCGTGGGCTTTATGCGTTAATTCTTCAGAAAAATAAGCAAAACAACCACGTCCTTGATCTTTAGCATGGTATAGCGCGGTATCGGCATGATCAATTAGTGTTTCTACAGAGTCACCATGTTGTGGGTGAATAGCAATGCCAATGCTCGTACCGATAACAACCTCATAACTTTGGCAAAGTGTGAACGGCTGACTTAACGCGTGAATAATGGCATCGGCAATACGAGCGATGTGTTCGTAGTGACCGACATCTTCGATTAGAATAACAAATTCATCACCGCCTAAACGTGCCACCATGTCAGTTTCGCGCAAATGGGCTTTAATGCGTACAGCCACTTGCTGTAATAATTCATCGCCAGCGGTATGACCTAAGGTATCGTTCACCGCTTTAAATTTATCCAAATCCATCATTAGTACTGCCATTTGACCAGCAGTTCGGCGATTGATACCAATACCGTGTTTAAGTTGTTCTTGTAGCAGACGGCGATTAGGCAATTGGGTTAAAGGATCATAAAAAGCCATTGCATGAATTTTGCCTTCTGCATCCTTTTTCTCAGTAATATCTGAGAAAACGGATACATAATGGCTCATCTCGCCCGTATCATTTTTAACCGCTGTAATGGTCTGCCATTCTGGATAGATTTCGCCGTTTTTTCGGCGATTCAACACCTCCCCCTCAAATCGGCCATTAGTTGTTAATTGCTTCCAGAAATCCTGAAAATACACTTTATCATGAAGCCCTGAACTCAGTATTCTTGGGTTTTTCCCCAAGACTTCTTCCTGAGCATAGCCGGTAATTTCAGTGAAGGCCTTATTCACTTGCAATATGTTGAAGTTCTTGTCAGTGATCATGATTCCCTGCTGACTTTCAAATGTGGTTGCCGCTAACCGCAATTGTTCTTCAGCTTGCTTCTGTTTCGTTATATCAACTATGAAACCGGACATTTCCGTTACTTCACCGTCATCAACAGTCAAATGGACATAGTCACGTAACCAGATACAGCGGTTATCTGCTGTAATCATTCGATACTCAAAATCGTGATTGCGTAGGTTTCTGGTTTCTTCTGCGCAAAATGCCACTGCGGTTGCCCTGTCTTCTCCATGGATGTGTTGCGGCCAAAAATCAGCTTCATTAATCCACTGCTCAACTGGATACCCTAATATGCTTTCGGCCTCATCACTGACGAACAAAAACCTGCAAGTAACCGGATCTGCCCGCCAAACTATCGCCGATTGTGTTTGCACCAGTTTTCTGAACTGCTGTTCGCTTGCTATTAATTTGCTATTGCTTTCTTTGAGTTCATCTGTGCGTTTATCAACTTCGGATCTGACTGATTCATTCTCACCGGTTAAAACCAATAAACCGATACTCATAAAAGAGGTCAAAAACATGCCGCCCGCAAGCAATTCCCATACAGACCAGGAATAATACTCACTGAGAAATTTTTTATCCGGGGCAATTTCCAGCAACCACTTTTGTTCACCCATATTTATGGTATTGTGACTAGCCAGGTCTAGCGGATCTGATAATTCATGAATATTATTGGATTGAAAAATAGATTGCCGTCGCCCTTCACTCTTAACATCAAATATTTTAATAACCAGATGCTCAATATTTTCCTTGTCTAAAGCGGCTTCTGCATATTTTTTAATATTAAAAACTTCGGCAACAAGGCCTTTCACGCATTGGCAGCTTTTTTCTCCTGTTTCAACTACAGGCATAAAAATAAGAAAATGATTTTTGTTCATTGCTGTTACAAGCGCAGGATCAAAATCAAGTTTATTGGCTATATCAGCGATTGAATTAAAATCAGCAGGGTTATTTCCTTCATTAGTTGCACGGTATTGAATAATGTAGCGATGCTCCTCGTTATTTTTAAGGGCATACAGCCATGCAATATGTGAAATGTCGGAATGATGATTAAACGCTAACAATGAAAATAATCGGAAATCCGCTTCCGATATCGGTTTATCTGAATCAGTTAATTCCTTATACAGACTTAAAGTGGTCAAATGCTGTTGAAACTTATCTTGTAAACTTTGCGTTATAATATGCGTTTGTTTGCTGAGGATTTTACGTAAACGGTCAACTTCATATTGCTGTGCCAATACATAACTGACGACGGTTATTACAAACATGACGCACAAGGGTAAACCCAGAGATAATAAACGTTGCCGCCAAATTCTATGAGAGCGGTCAAAGATAATAAAAAATAACGGGGTAAAAACAACAATGCCTGTACAATCGCCCATCCACCAGGTTAAGAAGGAAGAAACTACATCCTGCTTTATGATATTGCCCGTTAGAATTAGCCCATAAACACTTAGAATGGCGGGCAAAAAAGTTGCAACCGGCCCTGCAAGTAGAAAAAACAGGATAATTAATCGAGTTGAAATCAACGCATTGGGATATTCCGCATATTTTTTGACCAGAATACATCCCAGCCAGGCTCTGATAACGCTATTAATGGGATTAAGAAAAAAAATCAGCAATTCCAGAGGAGATTCCAATGACGTCGGCAAGTTGTAGAGTTCATAGTGTATAAGTAACTCGGCCAGAAATATCCCCGGCAGAACTCGATATCCCCACAATAAAAGCGCAGCCAGGCCAATGCCGGCAGGAGGCCAAATGGCTGTAGCATAACTTGGGGGTAACGATAAAGACAACGTCAACTTACCAGCAATATAAAACAATACGGCAGTGATAAAGACAGGCAACCAGTTTTTGATAATTGGATTTTGTAAGATCTTTAGGCGCATAAATGGACCATCTTTTTTGGGTGCCTTAAAATTGATAGAAAAAGCTCAGGGGTTGATCTGTTTTAACGATTACTTAATTTACCACCCAAGTTTAGATCGTCCAGTGACATCTTGAATAGTTAATATAGTTAATATTACTACTCGTTTTAAATTTGGGACGAAAAAATTGTAATAAAAGTACTAAATTGAAAATCACCTGTTTTTAAGCGTTAGATTCAGGTATATGGAAAATATTGATGTTAGATACATTGAGCCGTTGCCTAACAGTTAGTTTCTTTACTCATCAGGATTTGGGCGACGATTTCAGCTACTCTATTAACAAGGAATTAGAGGGGGGAGACTGGTAAAAGGACCCGTTAAAGTGTTCAAGTTATTACAATACCATTCATCTAGGTACTTGCTTCAAACGTTTTAGGGTTAAATTCATCTCGGTCGTATCGGTGATTTGTACAAAAAACATACAATTTAACTCTATTCAAAAGTTTGTATAGCGTATAATTGAAAATAATTGCAACTCTTTCAAAAAATTAGTTTATGTCTATTAGCCTTAGAAAAATTACCCATCAAGTTTTGGTCGGCGACGTTAAAGTCGGCGGCGGGGCGCCAATCGTCGTGCAATCAATGACGAATACCGACACCGCGAATGTGTCTGCAACCGTTAATCAAATCATTGAACTGGCTACTGCCGGTTCTGAAATGGTTCGGATTACGGTCAATTCAGAAGAAGCCGCC
>Ga0208114_1000296_pt1 | contig 12986 bp, 9 predicted proteins | sample LakWasMeta2_LOW4_2_FD_183854 | JGI IMG/M metagenome (GOLD analysis project Ga0208114, IMG submission 183854) | Freshwater sediment methanotrophic microbial communities from Lake Washington under simulated oxygen tension - Sediment Metagenome... | ecosystem: Environmental > Aquatic > Freshwater >... | reverse complement strand
TTTCCAATTTACCCACCCTTTTTAAAGGCTTATCACCAAAAATTAAAACGGCAATATTTTTACCGCCTTATACAATGGTTTCAAATTTACCATATTTATATAATTTTATTAAATATTTATCATTTATTTGAAGTGATTTCTACTTTTTTGTTTCAAATGTATCATTTTGTACACAAAAACAACCATTGATAATCAAATGGCATATGTTGTAAACGATGCATCAATGCTACGCATACACATAACCTTCAATAGATTAGGTGCTGCCAGCCCTGTTCAATGCACTCTAAAATATGATGGGAAGTAGCCGCAGGCTACACAAGAATTGGCCAAATAAAGCCAGAATTGGATTTGATAACTTACCCTAAACCAGTCATAAAATTAACGCATACCTATTGCGTCAAAATTACGAACTTGATAATCCGATAATACTTTTCTTACATAGGTAATTGTTTCAGGGAAAGGAGGCATTCTGTTTCCGTATCTGCTTACAGTGCCCTCGCCGGCGTTATAAGCAGCAAGTACCAGATGCAAGTCATTGCGGAAAAGTGTCATTAAATATGAAAGATAACGTGTACCGGCTGCAATATTCTGTACAGGGTCATACGGATTCGCCGCCCCATATACTTTTGCTGTAGCAGGCATCAACTGCATCATGCCTATAGCGCCTTTAGCGGATACGGCCTTAGGATTATAGTTAGACTCGGCTTTAATGACGGCATGAATCAAATTGGAATCAACGCCACTACGCCTTGCTGCACCTGCCACCACCTCTGCATATGCAGAATGAGAACCGTTTGCCGGCTGAGTCTGAATTGAAGAAACATCACCGCCAGCTGGTGCCAAAATCACTTCAGCAACTGGCGCCGTGGCAATGACATCAAAGTTTTCATCAACCGGGTTATCGGTCAGATAAATTACACCATTCCTGTCACTAAAATATGCATCTGCATGAGCAATGCCAGACAGCAGCATAAATAACGTAGCCGTCAATTTGAACAAAATAATAGTGCAATCTTGATAACGCATCAGCATTAGCCTTGCAGATTACTGCCAATTAACCACATCGGCATTATCGCCCTCGCCGCCAGGCTGGCCGTCTTTTCCGTAAGAGAACAGATCAACATCGCCATGTTCACCTGGCTGGCGATAATTGTAAGGATTACCCCAGGGGTCAGGTGGAACCGCCTTTTTGAGATACGGCCCCGCCCAATTCTTCTCATCGGCAGGTTTTACATTTAACGCAACTAATCCTTGCTCTGTAGTCGGGTAATGCCTGACGTCAAAACGGTATTGATCCAAAGCTTTTTCAAGCCCGTCAATTTGTGCTCGGGCAGCTTTTGTTTCAGATTTACCAATCTGCGAGAAATAGCGCGGGCCAACATAGCCGACCAGCAAACCTATGATCACCAATACGACAAGCAGCTCTAAAAGAGTAAAGCCTTTTTGTGCAAAAGTATGGCGTAGTTTGTTCATGATTAATGCGCCCCCATTAGCGCATGAAGGCCATGTAGCAATGTATCTGGAGAAACTAGCCCTTCATAACGGACCCAATCAGCAGATTTGCCATCTGAGAGGAAATAAACCGGCGAGTGATTCATCTTATCAGCCCGATAAGCACCCATTGCAACCTGAATCTGGCGTGAATCATCTTCTGTACCGGTGTAATGATCCCAGCCTGCACCTGCATGATACTTTGCAGCATAGGCTTTTAATCTGCTCGGGGTATCAAACTCGGGGTCAATTGAAATAGACAGGATATGCACGCGATCAGCATCTGCACCCAGTTTCTTCTGTAGCTGCAACAATGTCTGACTCGTCATGGGGCACACGGTCTGGCATGAGGTGAAGATAAAACTCAAAACCAGTGGCCTGCCATCACTGATTGCATCTTGCAGCATGACTTTATTTCCATCCTGCGTTAGAAGCTGAACATTGGGTAATGTGGCATTAAGCGTGCTAGGCTCGCCTGCCGCGTGCATTTCGTGATGATGGTTATGGTGATCGTACGCCCACGCGTCAACATCACGTGCAGATACCGACGACACATTGGCTAATAAGCATGCAGTCAGCAGTGCGGATAATGTTAAATATTTTTTCATTTCAAATTACCTATCAGTTACGAAAATTGTTTAGAGGCCATCTGGTATAACCCAGCTGGAGACAGGTTGCAGCTCATCAAGCTGGGCCCCAGAAAATTTGACCACATACGCACCCTTAGACGAATAACGCTGGCCTGGGCCCAAGCCCATATGCGGATAAATGGTAGTACTCCTGTTATCATCCATAACAGTGTTAGGAACAGCTTTTCCTTCAGCCAACCCATGCCTGCGGGCAATCGCTTTTAATGAACGGTCTGCCGGTGACATCGTCTGCCGGTTACGCATTCTCTGCTCAGACTTCGCACTTTCACTGAAACTCAGCAAAGCTTCAGCACGCTCGAGCAGGTAATCCCGGTACATGTTATCCAGCATGTCAGCTGTCGTTTGGGATAGATACTCTGCTGCAAAATATGCCTCTGCCTGTAACGGCTCATCTACTAAGGGAATTTCATTGAATGCCATCCACTGATGAAAGTAATCCATGCTGGATTTTCTTTTAGCAGGCAGCTCATAAGGGTATATCACGCGTGCATTCTTTTTCCAGGCAGCCGGAATATCTGTAATCTCTGCAGCCGCAAGCTTTGCAGACAAGAAAACGTTAGCTGAAGGCACTGATACGCCATGCAATAACTGCAATTGCTGATCACGCAACCACAGCATGACAACATCTGCTGTACCTAAACCAGCCAATGCTGCCTTTAATGATGTTGAATTCACGCTGTGCAGCGGTCTATTGACAACAGTCACCCCTTTATTTGCCAGCAACTCCTGCAATGGTCCGGCTATACCGGCATCATTCTCATCATAAACTTGTATCACTTTAGCTTTAGCTGGTTGTGGAGACAGCAGTTTTTCCGTTTCCAGATATTGCGCCAGCACATGGGCCTCAAGACGGCTACCTTGCTGGAAATACAGGGTGTAGCCATCTTGCTGATGTTCAGGAGGAGTATCCACACTGGGAAACCAGGCTGGAACCTTGTGTTTGTTACAGAAATCACTGACCGGCTGCCATGTTTTTCCTAAGCCTGACAGCAAGGCAAATACTGGCCGCTTTGTGTAATAAGCCTCTAACTGAGTTTGCCAGGTGTCAGCTGGACCTTGTAATTCCCATACCTCCAGAGACCAGCGGCGCTCTGTTCCCAAAAGCAACTCGGCACTAGACACCATGTGACGCCTGCCAGCACCACGGCCTGGCAATGTGCTGATATTCTTCTCGGCCACTTTAGCCTGAAGTATTTCAAGTAACAACTGCTTACGCACTGGATCTGTATCTGGCGTAATAACAGTTGCCAACCTGAGTTCGCGTGGTAAAACACCTGGTGAGTGCTGCGCCGAAAGTGATTTTAAATAGGCCGTGAGCTGATGCATCTCGTCATCACTCAATTGGAATCTGGGCATCAAACTTGTCATCTCCTGCCCATTGGCATTGATGCCCTTGCCTATGGCAGCAGATAATGTGGCAGAAGTATACGGAGGATGAGTTGGATTGAAACGCTTGCCAGTCCTGAGATCCATATTGGAAATGACGCGGCCTTGCTCCATAAACAGCGCATTAGCGGTGATTGGCGGTATCTGCTGGTTACCTTCTACAGAGCCCATGCCACTGGGACGGTGACATGAAACACAAGCTGCGTCTTTACCGGATAAGGAAATGCCAGCACGCTGGGCAGATACTACTTGGCCTGAAGCCGTTTTGCCTTCGTTGTAAATCAGGCGTCCGGCCTCAATATCGTCGAGACTCTGGTTTGCACAAACTTCAAACGGGAGTATCAATGCAAGCAGTGCAAAAGATCCAAACAAAAAATTCACTTCTGACCAGCCCCATTGCTGCCGGCTTCCTGGGCTATCACTTCTATGAGTTCGATATCGTAAATTACCATCGATCCGGGTGCCACTTTTGGCGGTTTGCCAGCACCACCAAAGGCCAAGCCAGGGGGCAGGTATATTTCCCAGCGTGAACCGGCGCTCATCAACATCAAGGCTTCTTGCAAGCCAGGAATAAGTGGTTCAATACGAATACGTGCAGGCTTACCGGCTTCTGATTGTTCAAACACCGTGCCATCCATCAAACGTCCCTTGAAATGACATTTGACGATATCCTGCTTGCGAGGTGCACTGCCGGTGCCTTGCTTAAGCACACGGTACTGCAAGCCATCAGGCAATTTCTGCATACCGGGAACTGCGCGTAAAGACTGCAGGTAAAATTCGCCCCTGCGCCAATTCATGATTGCAGACTTGACCGCCATTTCATTAGGCCTGCCAGTATCAGATGCTGTGGCTTGTGCACCGGGATTAACTGGCTGTGCCGCTCCGTACACCGGAAATATCGAGTGTAGCGTCAGGAGTAAAGCCAGTATCCACTTAAGTTGGCGCATGTTATCAAAATTGAAAAAGCAATTATCAGCAGTTGAAATAAAACGAAGGTATTGAAACTAAGGAATTGAAACTAATTCAAGTTCAAAAACCAGTGTTTCATCCGGCCCGATACGCCCTACACGGCGATTACCATAAGCCAGCGGGCCTGGCACCACAACCTGCCAGTTGGAACCCACAGACATCAGCAGCAAAGCCTCTTTCAGGCCCGGCATTAAAGCATCAACCTTGAAAATTGATGTCTTGCCTTCAGGTGTAGCATCTACACGGCTGCCATCAACCAGCTTGGCTACATAACGTAATTCAACATTGCTGGATTCTTTTGGTATAGCACCCTGCCCCTGCTTTATCACGTTATATTGCAAACCGCTTGGCAGCACCACTACGCCCGGCTGTTTTGCAAATTTTTCCTGAAACAGTTCACCTTCACGCGCAGCCCCTTTTTTGGCACTGGCACGCTTGATGACATTTGAGCGAAGCTGGTTTCCTTCGACCGAACGTACAATGCGGGTAATCTGTTCATCTGTCAGGGCAAGCTTCTTGCCATCCCTGACATCGAGCAGGCCCATCACAAAAGCGTCAAAATCAAGATCACGACCACTATCCATGACATCACGCGCCAGCTCGACACCAGACGCATAGCTGGATGCAGCGCGTGCATTTGCCAGCACATCAATATCTCCAGCCAGCGCCGTAAGAGATCCGGCGAGCAGCCCGGAACCCGCCCAGGCCACTAATGCTCGCTTTATCGATGAATCCAACAACAAACTATGCATGAACATTAATATTTAAACCTAACGACGCTGGTACTTGGTGCATATGAACCGGATGTATACACACCATTATTCGGCGGTGTTACACGAGTGCCGCTACCGACACCGGTTCTAACTTCAAACTCGTAATAACGGCCTGTAGTATTGGTTGGCACAATCGCAGTACGGTTGAATGTCAATGAATAAGTACCATTGTAAGCCGGGTTTGCAGTGCTACCCGTTGTTCCACCTGTTAAAGCAATCGTACCTGCGACCGGAGCACCACTCCATGCTGTACCGCTAGGGCATGGGTTTGCACTACATGATCTCCAGTACACACTTTGCCCGCTGACACCTGCAGACTTGCTAGTCCAGGCCACAGTAATGTTACCTGAGCGCGCTGTTGCAGTAAGGCTTGGCGAAGTACCGGTTACACCAGCACCGCTTATCGTACCCATCGTTGGTGTAGCAAACCAGGCCGGCGTTGTGATATTTGCAGATGCTGCGCTAGTCGCTACTGCACCCAGACTATTAGTAGTTTGAATGCTGTAGTTATAAACAACACCAGGCAATGCCGTTGCATCTACATAACCAGTTGAGCTGCTGGCACTAATCTGTGGCTGTGTAGGTGCCAGTGCCAATACCACGCCGTTACGCAATACCTTGTAACCGGCTGTTACCACTGTACCCGTACCAGTTTGTGCAGGTGTAGTCCATTTCACTGTTACAGAACAAGTTGGGCTAGGTGAACCAGTTACGCAGTTTGCCGGGCTAGTTGCAACTACATTGGTAGCTGCAGCTGGTGCAGATTTCAGTGTTTGAGCATAAACCTTATACACACCACCGCCTGCATTGCTAGTTACGTTACTGCTTGTATTCACACCCACATAGAACATGAGCGTTTCATTAGCAGGAACTGCAACCGTTGCTGAAGTACCTCTGGAATTATTGTTGTAGTTAACAGTAAGCCCTGTTACCTCAACATAGCCAGCACCGCAAACAGCGCCTGCCGTTGCATTGGCTTGCGCCTTACAAACCCTGATATTGGCACCGTAATAGGCAACCGTATTGAAAGTACCCGGGTTGGTCCAAGGCAGCGTTACAACATTGTTGCTGATAGTTGCTGTACCTGGCGTTGCAGACAATGGATCTGTAGATTTGTCTACCGTTGCTGAAGCCAGAAGACCGCTAAATGTTACGGCCTCAACTTTAAAGGTGTAAAGCGTACCGAAATCCAGGCCTGTAACGGTTGCACTGGCAACGTTTGCCGCCAGTGTATTACCAAACTTGGTCCAGCTGCCTGCATTTTTAAGTTGGTAGTAAACATTAAAGCCCGCCTCATTAGCACCACCGCGTACCCAAGTTAAAGGTACAGAGTAAGCAGTAGCCGTGCCTGCAGCAAGTGATGTTGGCGCTAATGCACCGCCATCAATAGCCGTAGTAGCAGGCGTTGCTGAAGCACCATTACGGTTGTAAGCAACAACTGAATACTTATAGCCTTTACCTGCAGCAGGAGCAGCCGTCACTTCAGTATCAACTGCGCTCTGTACGTTCGCTGGCAATGTAAATGTTTTAGTTGCTGCCAAACCTGTACCTAATGCCGTACGTGTAACCGTAAATCCAATTTCGTCTGAACGGTTAGAAACATACATAGGCGTACCGCTGTTAACAGTTGCAACTGCAGGGCATGCTGCACAAGCCTTCACAGTAAATGTGCTGCCACTGCCGGCGGTAACTGTAGTACCAAGTGCCACACCGTCACCGGCAACCACCTGACCAACAACTGGTGAAGTACCAGAGTCAACAGTCAATGTACATGCACGGTTTACACCGGTACCTGCACAAGACGCGATACCACCTACAAAGTTGATACCTGCTGCAGGTGTCGTATCAGTCCACTGCAAGGTAGTTACTGAGCCTGACACACTGGCACTTAAAGCTATAGGCGCGGTAGGTACCGTTGCTACATCACCCTGCCAGAAGTCAAACAGGATAGGACGCATGAAGTCATTTTCTTCATGACCCAGGATGTGGCAGTGCCATACATATTCCCACATATAGTTATTACCAGGCGTACCCATATAGGTATTCACAACACCGGCAGTAGGCGCAGCTGTTGCCAGTGCAAGCTGTGTGAAACCAGCTGCAGAACCTAACGGCTGTGACGGATCGTTCATACGGTTACTGTCAGGCAAGCCGAACGGGAAGCGTGGTGTCTTGGCACGGATTGCAACATAAGCAACCTCGAGCGGATTGAATACCACAGTTTCTTTCCAGCCTTGTTCATCATCCATGACCGGGTGCAACATGCCATCCAGACCTACACGGCTGATCACTTGCACGTCGAACTGGTGGAAATGCACCGGATGGCTATCCACACCAAGGTGGTCCATTTTCCAGAAGTGAACCTGACCTTCTTTGGTCATTTCTGTTGGTACATCAATATAAGCCAATGGAATAATATTGTTCACGAACGCATTGGTCATGACGTTTTCAATACCCAGCTGTGCATTCATACGGCCATAGGTCGTCTCAAATGCCTCACTGATAAGCTTACCTTCTACATAAGCAGTCAAACGTGGTTTAGCCACACCCACTGCAGCAAGGTGGCCAGCACCATCACCAACTGCCGGAACAGTTGTAATAGTCACTGTATCACCGGCACCACAACTGGCAAGACAAGTACCAAAATCTTGGAATGGCGTTGTATTGCCAGAGCTACCCAAATTATCAATCACATATGACTGACCAACAACCATGGCTTGTGCAGGAACACAGCTGGTACATACATTGGCACCATCGCTGGTAGCCGTAAATACCTGACCAACCAGAGGGGCATTATCATTTGGTGCAAAACCTGCAGCCACCCAGTCAGTACCGCCTTCAGACACGATCTCATACGTGATGCCTGGCGTGAAACCACCAGCATTTACATTAGTGAGTCTGGCAGTACCCGCTTTAATCGTCTCCGTAGCTACCGTACATGCAGGGTTCAGTAATGTACAGGTAGTTGGGTTTGGAGAAACTGAGTAATACATATTGCCATCTGGGAAAGCACCGTTCACATCTTTAGGAGGAACGAATGACAAACCTTCGTAACCATAAGTTGTATTGGCGCCGGTACCCGTTGCAATATTGAACGTACCGGTACCAACCGTACCAAAGCTTTGGCTATTAGTATCAACTACCAGCGTATGCTGCGCACCATACATATGGGCTACGGCAGCATCTACCGCAGCATCAAATTCAGCACCTTCAGCAACAGGCAATGTACCCGGATCAAGATCTGGATCCACATAAATCTGCATCACAGTACGCACGTTAGGGCCGTAACCAGGATAAACCTCTTCCTGACCGCCAGCTTTACTCAGATCACCGCCATAGGTATATGCCGCATTACGTGTGTCAGCCACTGGCGCAGGCGCCGGACTATCGTTATAAAGAATCAGCGTCTTACCGGCATATTTACGGAAATCGACTACCACGTCAGCACGACCGGCTGGTGACAGGTAAAGACCGTGTGTACCAACTGTCATGAAACGGATATCTTTAGGGTTTTCAACCCAACCAATAGGTGTAGGCGGAATATGGGCACGTTTAGGCAAGAAACCTGACTCATTACCCATCATTTCCATGGCTGGGCCGAGGTACTCCGCATTCATACCAGGATAAGGCACAGGATCAAAGAAAATGCCTTTAGTGTAAGAACTACCCCAGTAATCGCCAAACAGACCTGGCTCATCCCTGCCTGCATCCGGGTTGGCAACCGCTGATGCCACAACATCATCAAACTTGGCCTGATCAACCAAATGAACTTCAGTACAGTCATCAACACTTGCAATGAACTGTACTTTTGCAGTGCCTGAATCTACAACGTTATTGCGGTCAGTAGACACAGGGCCTGAACCAGCAACTGAACCAGCTTGCGTCACTTTGTAGTAACGCTTGCTGAATACCAGCTGATCACCCACTGCAACACTGCCGGCAGCCCATGGCTTACCAGTACACATGTTAGGCTTGTTCTGTGCCAGCCAATCAGGACTGTAAGCTGCATCAAAAGGCCATTTGTTTGGATACGTTACTTTATCTGCAGCCACATACAGACCCAGGTTAAAGAATCTATCGTTAGCTGCATTCAATAGACGCAGGCGATAAGGACGCGCTGCAACACTCATCTTAGGATAAGCCTGACCGTTAACCAGCGGCGTATCAAAGAAAGCCTCAGGCGTTACAGTCACCTCACTCAAACCAGTTTTGGCAAAAGATTTACCGCCCACGCCAACAATCTGGTCTCTCGGGTTAGTTAATGAACCGGTATTTACCCAGTATGACGAACCCACCAAGGCATGGTCACCTGATGGCAAACGGCCATAATACGGCATGATTGCACCGGCAAACATCGGACCCCAGTCCCAGCGGCCAGAAGGGTTTGCACCCTGGTTCATACGTGCGCGCGCCTGGTTCACTTCATAAACGTGCGGATACCACAGGTCACCGTAATCACCCCATAAGGCACGGTCCCATTTTGCATCCTGCGTTGCAACATCAAGCGGCACAAAAGTCTTGTCTTGTAATACAAGTGGAATTTCATAGGCAGACTCATAATTAGCACCCAGCACAGATGCAAGCGTTGTACGCTCATCCGCATCGTGCAGCATGTAGGCTGAAGCCTGGCCCATATACACGTTCAAACGTGTCAGACCATAGGTGTGATCGTGATACCACAACATACGAACACTTTGGCCATTTGGATAATAGAATGTTGCCGCACCAGGACCCGGGTCAACCATATCCGGCACGTTTTTCTGGCTTACGCCACGCAGATAATTAGTAGTTACCACAACCGCACCGTTACCGGTACAAGCGCCGGTGGCAGTAAACACGGTATTCACTGCACTTGCAGATGCACCGCACGCAGTGAAGCTGGTATTACCAGTGCTGGCAATCACATAAGTCTCGCCAGCCTGCACTGCAGTAGCCAAAATAGTAGCAAGCTTCACAGTACCTACCAGTGAATTACTGGAAGCTGTTGCCACAAATGTTTTATTAACAGGTGCCGAAGCAGGACCACCCACCGTTGACCAGTTTGTGCTTGTCGCAGTCACAATAGTATATGAACGGCCTGGCACCATTTGTGCAGGAGAAATAGCTGTTGACGTCAGCTGACTAACAGCATAAGCCATACTTTTAGTATCAGTTGCATCGCCCTCACCTGCCGGAGCAATCCACTGATGTGGCGTACCGTCACTGATCCAAGGGTTGTCACCGCCATGCAAGTGAATATTAGAGCGGTTTTGTGAGAATTTGATTACGCCATCAGGGCCAAAACCTGCACCAGCAAGCGTTTCATCAACCGGAATCGGCATATCACCGTTGCGCGCACCAGCCACAGTATGACCTACCGGCAGCAGGTTATAGAACTTGACACGAGTCGCCACATTTTTAGTCGCGTTTATCACCGGGCCAAGATAGTGCGGATAGTCAACCGCATAGGCATTGACCATTTTGAAACCAGACAACGCTGTTTTATCCGGACGGGAAATCTTGAGCGGGTTATTACCTACATCTTTCAGTAGCACACAACCGCTACCCGCTGGCGAGGCAGTAGCATTATTATCGCTACCGCTGATGCCAGCATTTGTATCTGTACAGTACGGGTCAATCTGCACATAGCCGCGCAGGGTAGACGCGGGTAAATCTGTGTGCAATTTTTCCTTAAACTCTACTACAGCAATCTCATAGTAATCATCATTGGTAAGAGTGCCATCTGGCGTCTTCCATTTCACTGGCACCGCAACCGGTACATATTTATTATCAGCAACAATAGCATCACCCGCAGCACCAGCTGGCGTGACCTTGTTTGCAGGCAGCTTAACCATAGGCAGCTGGTCTACAAACTTGCGAATTCCACGGCCGGTATAACAATTACCGGTATTGGCAGGACTACGCACCGTATAGGTAGAAGCTGCACCGCCAGGCATGGCTTTTGTAACACCTGCCGGGCTTGTACTCGTACTGCCAGCAACAGGCGCTGCCAGACAGTCCCTGACAGTACCGCCAGCATCCGTCATAGGGTCATGATAACCTACACCAGCAGCGTTAGCCCTTGGTGAGTTAGCGTAGAACACAGGCTGCAATTGCGTTGCACCATCGTTCTTATCACCCCAGCCCACGTTTGCAAAAACATGTGCTGATAACATTACCAAGCCCGTAGCGGCCAAGGCAACAATTCTTTTTATTTTTATTTTCATATTCACTACCCTTGAATACATCTTTTTTGAATAAAGTAAAAGACGGATTATTTTTATTTATGCCAAATTTAATATTATCATATTTATCATATTAATTATAAATTAACGTACAAATAATTCATTTTTATCATTAATGGGATAAGTTTCAATAAAAAGTCATCAATCTCAAGCTAAAAAGTAAGTCTGAAATTGATAAATTGCAGCATTGCAATCAAAAACTGATAAAAATGATAGGTTGATAGTAAACCATAGGTGTATGCATAAAAATCGATTACGCAGCGATTGTAGAGGTCGGTTTATTTGAAGAAATAAGAGATTTTGTGATTTTTTAATTATCAGGGACGCGGTAACGGGAACATCACCCCATCCTGATTGGTTGGAATAAACCTGGGCACGTAAATGAATTTCCACTCACTGTATTTGCTCGCACCCTCAAAAGTTTTATCCTGACTTGAAAACTCGGCAACTTTAATTGGTTCTGCACTTGATAAGCTATAAACACCGGCAATGCCAGCATTACCCGCTGGCACCAAACCCCAATCGGCTTTACCTGATAGCGGGTCTCGATAGAGTTTTCTGAGAAACCTGGCCTTTGTACCTACAGCATCTGAAGTGCCCAGCAAATCTTGCAGGCTCATGGGGTATTTTTTGTTCTTTATATAATAGGCACCGATTGCAGATCGAAACTGATGACCAATAAATATCAGCTCCACTTCTGCCTGGCGGCGTGACTCTATGTGCCATATCGATGCCGCTCCGGCAGCTGATAATGACAATATGGCTGTCAGCAACAGGGCAAAGAGATAAGTAAATCCGGCATTACGCACTAAGCATCCGTGCCTGCCCACATGAAATCGATGGCTAATCACACGCCGCCTACCATTCTGAATAAGCACTGCCATCAGCAGCGGTGCCCTGCGCACCACTCTTGATATCAAACAAATTACCTTTTGCGCTATCAGGTGGCGTTAATAACTGCCAGGTTTCACTACTATCTGTAATCGGGTCTGCCGGCACTTGCCGCAGATATTTCCGCTTGACCAGCTCTGCAAGGTCATCAGGATAACGCCCGTTATCACCGTAAAATTTATCGATTGCATCGCGCATCGTCACCAGGTCATGGCGCAGAATTGACTCTTTTGAACGATCAAGCGCCCCGAAATAATGCGGCACAGCGACCGACAGCAACAGCCCGATAATTGCCAGCACCACCATCAGTTCCATCAGGGTGAAGCCCCCAGATCTTTTAGATACGATTCCGCCCTCCATCACCACTCCCTGTACGGAACACCATTCAATCCAACATCACTGCTATTGGAATAGACATCAAACACATCATCCCCGCGCATGGGAAATTCCGGCTCACTGGCATAGCTGCGCAAGCCCCAGCTTTCTGCAGCCCTGATACCGCTTTCAGCAAACGGGTCACGCGGGATTTTGCGTAAAAAATAAATCTTCTTGCGGTCAGGGCTTTGTGCATCCTCCACCCCCTGCTCAAGCGTCTCCAGGCT
>Ga0208114_1000295_pt1 | contig 12987 bp, 10 predicted proteins | sample LakWasMeta2_LOW4_2_FD_183854 | JGI IMG/M metagenome (GOLD analysis project Ga0208114, IMG submission 183854) | Freshwater sediment methanotrophic microbial communities from Lake Washington under simulated oxygen tension - Sediment Metagenome... | ecosystem: Environmental > Aquatic > Freshwater >... | reverse complement strand
TACCGCGCGAACCCGAGTGCAACATCACCCAGACGGTATCGGTTTCATCAAGACAGATTTCGATGAAGTGATTTCCGCCACCGAGGGTTCCGGTTTGCCGTTCGATTTTGTCGAAACGGATTTTCGGATGCTTGTTCTGGATATTGAACAAACGTGCGTGCAATCCGGACTTCTGTAAATGGGTTCCGATGCTGTCGGGAATATTCCGGTGTTCACCACCGGGGCCACTCCCAACTGGCACGCTGCGCTCGATATCCGAACGCAGCATCGCCAGGCTTTCCGGCAAATCCTTTGCCTTCAGCGTGGTTTGAATCGCCGCCATACCGCAACCGATATCGACGCCGACCGCCGCCGGGATAATGGCGCCACGGGTCGGTACGACCGAACCCACCGTTGCCCCTTTACCCAGATGCACGTCCGGCATTACCGCCACCCAGGGCCCGACGAAAGGCAGGCTGGCGATATTAACCAATTGTGCGCGTGCTTCATCTTCCAAAGGCACACCGGTGATCCAGGCCTTGATCGGCTTGTGGTGTTCGGCATGCAGCAATGTAAATTGCGAAGCATCCACTTCTGTACTGCTCATGATATTTTCCTTCACTAATTCTATTGCACCGCCCCCATGGGCGGTGCTTATCCATTTCTATTTCAAGGTCACCAACTGCTTCAACACGCCGTCCAGACCGCCGAACACGGTCAACTTGTCGATTTTCTCGGTCACTTTTTCCAAAGCTTCCAATTCCTTCAAACGCATCAACACGGCGCTTTGTTCAATCAAGCGCGCGGTGTTCAACAACGAACGGGTCGCGTTGGCTTCTTCACGACGGCGAATCACGTTGGCCTGGGCAGTTTTTTCGGCTTGCACCACACCGTTCAGGATGTCCTTCATGTCGCCGGGCAGGATGATGTCCTTCACACCCACACCCAGCACTTCAAGACCCAACTCGTTCACCTGCTTATGTACGTACGAAAAGATGTCGGCATCCAGCGAAGCCTTGTCGCCCAACAACTCGTCCAGCGTTTTCGCCGAGATCGCCTTACGCAAGCCGTACTGCAATTCGCGGTACAAATAGTCACCGTACTTAGCGACCTTGGTACGAGCCGCTACGGCATCGGTAACACGCACGCTGGCAGCCAAGTTCACGCGCAACGAAACCTTGTCCTTGGTCAACAATTCCTGGCCGGAGACTTCAACCGATTGCACGCGCAAATCCATCACTTCGGCGCTGATGTTTTTCTGGAAGTTCCAGAAGGCATAGGCACCTGGCTGCATAGCACGCGACAACTTGCCATCGACGAACAACAGGCCAACCGATTCGGTCGGCACGTTCACCGCAACGGCATAACGCTCCAGCACACCCATCTGGCGCAAACGACGCATCACGTCTTCGTCCATCTGGATGCCTTCGGTCAAACTCACGCGCTGCACTTCGATGGCCACATGGCCCTTCCAGTACAACTTGCGCGAACCCGGTGCCAGCACATCCTCGAGCTTGCCGTTCTTCAACAGCAAACCGACTTCCTTTGTGCCGATATCGGCGAGCATGAAGGTGTCACTCAATCGATCACCCAAACGGGCGACCAGGGTTTCGACATCCTTGCCGGTATATTCAACGCCGGTGATGTTGTGCACAGTCACTTCCAGGCTGTTGATAAAGCTTTTTAGGCGATACACACCAGGTGAAAGCACGTAGTCGAAACGACGATTCTTGTAGACGAGGCCGCGTTCGGCATCGCCTATTACAACTTTTTGAAACTTCAACATTGCGGACCTCCTTTGTATTTCATGATTGATAGTGGCTCGATAGTGAGCACCCATCCCGCAGTCGAGCCCGCTACTGGATGAATTAAAACGCCACGATGCATTTCGTCATCGTGTCAAACAACGCAACGCGCGCTGTGTTATGCGGAATCATCGCGAGTGAAATCGCCATGATTTGAAATAGGTTGAAACTGCCCCTGACGTTACGAGCGCGGAAAGAGAGCGAGTGCTTTGAGGCGAACGGTCTTGTCAAAATCAAGGAACGCGATAGTGATCAACATCGTGCGGCTGTAAGTACCAACAAGCTCCCGGTGCTTGCACCGCTGCGTCATGCAAGAATCATTCGATGCCCTGAATTCAACACGCATGCCGCACGGAACAGTTTCGGTTTTGGGCTTGCGCCCTTGGATAACAAAACGACGTGAAAGGTCGTTGGAGCAGGATTCGAACCCGCGACTCGCAAATTATCAGTTTGCTGCTCTACCCGACTGAGCTATCCAGTGGTGGCGAATCGGAATCGAACCGATATGACGATGTTTAATCGTTGCTCTACCAAGAGCATTCGCCTTTCGAAATACACGTCTGTTCCCATGGCATACGCGATGGCAAAGCCAGGCGCACCGGACGGCGTTGCAAGCCGTACCGCAATGGAATGCAGTAAATGCACTTCGTTTTTGGCGCTCCGAAAAACGCCAAAAGCTTTCAGCTTGCGCTGATCTATTCCGGTACCGATTACCCTCGTGTCGAAGCATCAAGACACAGCGCTAAAGCGCTGTTGAGCGGCTTGCCCCGGCTTCCGGCGAGAGACCGGGATGCTTCGGGGCGGCACCAAAATATTTTGAAAAATAAAAATCCTTTTGCGAACGCCCAAAAGAAAAACCCCCGGGAAGATCCCGAGGGCATTCGCTATGCTCGGGAGATCGGCTTGGCCGATCTCCGAAAAGAGTGGCCTAGTCTATGGCTTTGTCATTGAGTGGAAACATGCCGCCTGGCTGCCTGCCGCATTCGAGCGACAGTTCATACCAACGCCCGCACAAGGCGACGTCACGGCTTTTCAGCGTGTTCGTATTGCCTGCAATGTGGGGGCGATAAGAAGTCATTTTGCTACTCGTTTATTCGCGTGATTGCGAAGGCGCGCACGTTACGCCTGTTATTTTGAAATTGCAAATGTTTTTTTCGTAATCTCGAAAAATAATTTTCCGTGCGCTTCCGTGTGGCAATATTTGATGACGATCTTATGCAGATTGCCCATAGCGGCAACGCCCTCTGTTCGAGACTTTGCATGAGCGCCAACCGGGACCAACCACGATCGACATCTCACACGGCGCATGCCGCCGAAAACCGCCAAATGGGCGACAAAACGCCATAAAAATGCATGGCTTTCCCCGCTTGGAAAAATTATTGCGTAATATCATGCTTACCCAAGTTCCAAAGCCATACCGGACATACGAAATGAATTCAAACGAGCGCAGGGCCGCCTTACATCGCCAACTGAAAGTATCGCGCTATCCCATTTCGCTGAAACAGTTGCAGGACGATTTGCAGTGTTCGCGAGCCACCCTGTATCGCGACATCGCTTTTTTACGCGATGTCCTGATGGCACCGATCGAACTCGACCCCGAACGCGGCGTGCGCTACAACGAAAAGGAAGCCGAACGTTTCGAGCTGCCCGGTTTATGGCTCAGCTCGGATGAACTGCATGCGCTGGTCGCTACGCAGCAATTGCTGGCGCGTACAAGCGATGGCGTGCTGGCGAAGGCGCTGGCACCATTGAAAACCCGTATCGACAGCTTGCTGGCCGAGCATTCGCAGGGCAAACGCTGGCCACTGGAACGTATTCGCGTCATCGGCGCCGGGGTACGCAAACGCGACGATGTCGGCTTTCGAATGGTCGCCACCGCCGTGCTTGAGCGCAAGCAACTGAGTTTCGATTATCTTGCGCGCTCGACCAACCAGGCAACCCATCGTACGGTGTCGCCACAGCGATTGACGCATTACCGCGACAACTGGTATCTCGATGCCTACGATCACGAGCGCGAGGGTTTGCGCAGCTTCTCGGTCGACCGGATTTCGCACGCAAAAATGCTCGAAGCCGATGCAAGGGATTTAACAGACCAGGAACTCGATAGCCACCTTGCATCAAGCTACGGGATTTTTTCCGGCACCCCTAAAGGTACGGCCACGATTATTTTTTCCGCCAAGGCCGCACGCTGGGTGGCCGACGAGCACTGGCATTCGAAGCAGGAGGGTCGCTTTCTGTCCGATGGTCGCTACGAACTTCGTTTGCCTTATAGCAACGCCAAAGAATTACTGATGGATGTCCTGAGATACGGCGCCGATGCGGAAATTACCGAACCTGCGAGTCTGCGGGCCCAGATTCAATCCTTACTGCAATTGACGATGTCGGCGTATGAATCCTAGCGGAAGAAATATCGCATTGGTCCTGGGCTCAGGCGGCGCACGTGGTCTGGCGCACATCGGCGTGATTGAAGCGCTGATTTCCGAGGGCTTCACCATTCAGGCCGTCGTCGGTTGCTCGATGGGTGCTTTGGTCGGCGGCGTATATGCCGCTGGCCGTTTGCAGGAATACAAGGATTGGGCTGCTTCACTGGAAAAATCCGGCGTACTGCGTTTGCTCGATTTCAGTTTCAACAATCAGGGCCTGATCAAGGGCGATCGGGTGATTGGCGTCCTGAAGGAACTGGTCGGCGATTACCGCATTGAAGATTTGCCGATTGAATTCACCGCGGTTGCCACCGACCTGAAAAGCCAGCGCGAAGTTTGGCTTGCACGCGGAAAATTATTTGATGCGATACGCGCCTCGATCGCCATTCCCATGCTGCTGACGCCGCACCGCGTAAATGGCCGCGAGTTGGTCGATGGCGGCTTGCTGTCACCGGTCCCGATGGCACCGACACGGCAGATGGTGGTGGATCGCGTGATTGCCGTAGACGTCAATGGTCCGGTTCACTGGCGTCCCGCCATGGAAAGACAATTCGAAAATTTTGAAAAAGCCTCTGCGGACGATGAAGCGCTTGCCGAAGCCTATGGCGTCGATGTCTATGCCCAGCAGGAAGATGCAGAAGAAGACACCCGAAGTCTTCGCGATCGCCTGGCCTCCCTCTGGAACGGCGACGACAAGGAGCATTCCATTCAACCGCCACAGCAAAGCGTCATGGAATTGATGTCGCAATCTCTCGATACCATGCATGCCGCCATGAGCCGCATGCAACTAGCCCAAGATCCGCCCGACATGCTGATCCAGATTCCTCGTGAGAGCTGCGGTTTCCATGAGTTCTGGCGTGGCAGGGAAATGATCGACATCGGCCATAAGATAGCGATGACGGCATTGACTCGAATGCCGTACTGATAATTATTGAAATCCCGGTTTTCCGACTTGCTCGGCAAATTGCGGAACCCGCTTGAAGCCCGATGTTTTGTAGTCGTATTTTTCGAATTTCCTGATCAAGGACTCGTACAGCTCATCGGTCATGTTCGGATCACGTGCCAGCACCCAGCCCATTTCCCGCTTCGGATGTCCGATTATCACCCAGGAATAGTCAGGCGCGATTTCAAGAATTTCATAGTCGGCATTCAGAAAGCCGAAAAACTTGATCGTCCATTTCTTATTGCCGGTATCGGGGGTGACGGTAGCAATGGCTTTCCACTGCTTTTCCTTTTTTCCGAAAGCTTTTTTGAAGCCGTAAATATTGTCGATGCGACCATCCTTGCGAAGGATGTATTCATCATAGGTCGCCACTTTTCCGCGCTCCGGAAAATATGGAATATTGGCGATGACATACCAGCGGCCCATGTAGCGCTCAAGATCGATACTGGAGGGCGATTCGGTCGCCTGGACGTTATTCATGGTGATAAGCCCCAGCGAGAGTAATAGGAAAAAACGGGCGAACAATCTATGCATGGATGTACTCCTTTCTCTCATAGTGCAACAAGCTACCTGAAGATGGCGTGCACAAGTCTCAGGTTTTGAGAAACCCGCCCTGCAAGCTGTTTCCACACCAAGGGAGACCGCCATGAATGCCTCGATCGACAAAGACCTTATTTCCCGCTGCTGCTGGCAGCTATTGATACTGGCCACGCTGGCCATTCTGGTTTTCCCGGGTACTTTCTCGAACTCGGCCTGGCTGGGACAAACCTGGCTCTGGCTGACGGCCACACCCATCTGCACATTACTCGTGATTCATCGTCATCGCATCGCGGCGGCGTGGTCGACTGCCCTCGTCAACAGTCCATCACGCCGTCGCAGGCAACCGATGCAGGCACAGGCACGTCGCAAGGGTTTTGGCAGAGCTGGCCTGAGGCAAAGTCCGCAAAGGGCTGCGTGATCGTCCTGCCGTAAACGGCGAAAACCCATGACTTTCGTCATACATGCCTGACATGACCCGCGTGTTAGTTTGTTGGGCTCTGAATCGGGAGTAAGGTATGCGTTTTTCATCAAGGGCTTTATTGTTTTCTACCGCCATGGCAACTGCAGCAATCGCACAATCACAGACCAGCGAAGATCCCTATTTATGGCTGGAAGACGTCACCGGTGAAAAAGCCCTGAACTGGGTAAAAGAACAAAACGCCGAGTCGAAAAAAGCCGTTGAAACACATCCGGAGTTCGCCGGATTGCGTGATGATATACGCAGTATTCTCGATTCCAACGTGCGCATTCCCTCGGTCGGAAAACAGGGCGATTTCTACTACAATTTCTGGCGTGACAAAACCAATCCTGCCGGCATCTGGCGTCGTACCACGCTGGAGGAATATCGCAAGGCAGAGCCGAAGTGGGAAGTATTGCTCGATGTCGATGCATTAAATAAAACCGAAAAGGAAAACTGGGTCTGGCATGGCAGCACCTGCCTGCGCCCCGCCTATACGCAATGCCTGATTTCGCTTTCGCGCGGCGGTGCCGATGCTGATGTCACCCGCGAATTCAATCTCGATACCAAAGAATGGGTGGAAGGCGGTTTTTTCCGCCCTGAAGCCAAAGGTGGCTTGAGCTGGATTGATGCCAACACGGTTTATGTTTCGACCGATTTCGGCCCCGGCTCGATGACCGAATCGGGTTATGCGCGAATTGCAAAAATCTGGACGCGCGGAACGGCAATGAGCGAAGCAAAAACCGTGTACGAAGGTGAAATGAAAGACCTCGGCGTTGGCGCTTACCATGACGACACACCCGGCTTTGAACGCGATTTTGTCTCCCGGAACATTGCGTTCTACAACGATGAACTCTACCTCCGCAATGCGGATGGCCGCCTGATCAAAATCGATGTGCCGAACTCAGCCGGCAAATCGGTGTATCGCGAGTGGCTCAATCTTGAATTGCGTGAACCTTACACCGCCAATGGCAAAACCTATGCTGCCGGCTCATTGATTGCAACGAAGTTCGATGACTTCATGAAAGGCGGTCGCAGCTTCGACGTGTTGTTTGAACCCAGCGACACCACCTCGCTTGCCGGTTTTAGTCCCACCAAAAACCACTTCATATTGAACGTGCTGGATAATGTCAAAAACCGTTTGTACGTATTGACCCACAGTGACAAGGGCTGGAGCCGCGAACCACTGAAAGGCGCGCCTGCTTTCGGTACCGTGAGTGCATCCGGCGTAGATCCGGAAGACTCGGATGATTATTTCCTGACCGTGACCGATTACGTCACGCCAACCACGCTGATGATAGGAAGCATCGGAAAGAATCCGGAAACACTGAAACAACTGCCGGCCTTCTTCGATGCCAAAGACCTGAAGATCGAGCAGTTTTTCGCAACCTCGAAAGACGGCACCAAAGTGCCTTACTTCATGGTGTCGAACAAGAACACCAAGCTGGACGGCAAAAACCCCACCTTGCTGTACGGCTATGGCGGTTTTGAAATTTCCCTCACGCCAAGCTATTCGGCCACTGTCGGCCGCGCCTGGTTAACGCAGGGCGGCATCTACGTCATTGCCAATATTCGTGGTGGTGGCGAGTATGGCCCACGCTGGCATCAGGCAGCATTGAAGGAAAAGCGTCATCGTGCCTATGAGGATTTTGCGGCGGTGGCACAGGATTTGATCGCGAAAAAAGTGACCAGCCCGAAACATCTTGGCATGCAGGGCGGCAGCAATGGCGGCTTGCTGATGGGCAATATGACCGTGATGTATCCGGAATTATTCGGAGCGGTGGTCTGCCAGGTGCCACTGCTGGACATGAAGCGCTACAACAAACTGCTGGCGGGTGCTTCGTGGATGGCTGAATACGGCAACCCCGATACCGATGACTGGAAATTCATCCAGACTTTCTCGCCTTATCAAAACGTGAAAAAAGAAGGGAAATATCCGCCTGTGTTGTTCACCACGTCAACGCGCGATGATCGCGTACATCCCGGCCATGCCCGCAAAATGATGGCGCGCATGAAAGAGCAGGGGCACGACGTGACTTATTACGAGAATATCGAGGGCGGCCATGGTGGTGCGGCCAACAATGAACAAACGGCTTACATGCAGGCATTGTCCTACACCTTCCTGAAAGACAAGCTGTTCGCAAAATAAACGGCCAATCTTTAGTATCATCAGCCAATACCACAACACCCGTGCCCAGCACGGGTGTTCTTTCATCAAGACCCGGAGTACGTTCAGTGAAACCATTGCTACCCCTATCCGTCGCCATCGGCGCCTTGTTAATGTCCGGCTGCGGCCGCGCACCTTCTGATCAAGCGGGTGGTACAACTGGCGACACTGCCGCGACATCGAATCCGATTCCGCCGATAGCAACAAAAAAACCTTATGAAGTAGTCGGCCCGAATGGCCTTAAACGTCAGGACGAGTATTACTGGTTGCGCGACGACACCCGCAAGAATCCGGAAATGCTGGCGTATCTGAATGCCGAAAATGCCTATGCCGACAGTCTGATGGCGCCTTTGAAAGCAACCCAGGAAAAGATCTATCAGGAAATCATTGCCCGAGTAAAACAGGACGACAGCACCGTCCCGTATTTCGAACGCGACTACTGGTATTACACGCGCTACGAACCGGGCAAAGACTATCCGATCTACGCACGCCGCAAAGGGACGATGACGGCCACGGAAGAAATCATGCTCGATGGCAATGCCATGGCGGCAGGCAAGGAATTCTTCCAGATTGGCGACTGGGTCGTCAGCCAGGACAATAAACTGCTGGCCTACGCCGAAGACACGAACGGCCGTCGCGAATATGTGGTCCAGATCAAGAATCTCGAAACCGGTGAAATCCTCAAGGATAAAATCACCGATGCCGAACCGAATCTGGTATGGGCCGATGACAATAAAACCCTGCTCTTTGTCGAAAAAGATCCTGTCACCCTGCTCAGCAAGCGCGTCAAAGCGCACGCTCTGGGTGCAGACAGCAAAAATGCGACGCTGCTGTACGAAGAAAAAGACGAAAGTTTTTATATGGGTATCGGCCGCACCCGCTCCGACCAATACATCTGCATTTCGCTTGAAAGCACCGTCAGCAGCGAACAGCGCTGCACCTCGGCTGCCAAGCCCGGCAAGTTCGACGTACTGGCTCCAAGACAACGCGATTTTGAATACGACGCCGACCATCTCGATGGCCGCTGGGTTATCCGCACCAACTGGGATGCGCCGAATTTCCGCCTGATGACGGTAGCCGATGGAAAATGGGGCGATCGAAACCAATGGAAAGAACTGGTCGCCCACGACAAGAACACCTTTATCGAAACCTTCGAGGTATTCAAGAGTTTCATCGCCGTCGAAGAGCGCTCGGATGGCCTGCAAAAACTGCGTTACTTTGATCTTGACGGGAGAAGCCCGAATTTCGTCAAAACCGACGAGCCCGCCTATACCATGGCGCTCAGCGTGAATGCAGAAGCCGATACCGAGTGGCTTCGCTACACCTACAACTCGATGACCACACCTTCAAGCACCATTGAAGTCAACATCAAGACCGGTGAAAAGAAAATACTGAAACAAGAACCCGTTCTTGGCGGATTCAATGCCGATAACTACGTCACCGAAAGAGTGTGGGCGCCGGCCAAAGACGGTACGAAAATTCCTGTTTCGCTGGTCTATCGCAAAGGTTTCAAGAAAGACGGCACGGCTGCGATGTTGCAGTACTCCTATGGCAGCTACGGCCTGTCGACGGACCCGCGATTTAGTCTGACGGCAGTCAGCATGCTCGACCGCGGCATGGTGTACGCCATCGCCCATATTCGTGGCGGTCAGGAAATGGGCCGCAGCTGGTACGACAACGGAAAATTGTTGAACAAGAAAAATACCTTTACCGACTTTATCGACGTCACCGATTTTCTGGTGAAAGAAGGCTATGCCGCCAAAGACCGCGTTGCCGCGCAAGGCGGCAGTGCCGGCGGCTTGCTGATGGGTGCTGTGGCGAATATGGCACCGGAAAAATACCGCCTGTTGATCGCGCAGGTTCCCTTCGTTGATGTCGTCACCACCATGCTCGATGCAAGCATTCCGCTGACAACGAATGAATACGACGAATGGGGCAACCCGAACGAACAAAAATACTATGACTACATGTTGTCGTATTCGCCCTATGACAATGTGGAAGCGAAAAACTATCCTGCGATGTATGTCGGGACCGGTCTGCATGACTCGCAAGTGCAATACTTCGAACCGGCAAAATGGGTGGCGCGTCTGCGGGCGAAAAAAACCGATTCCAATCCGCTGCTGTTCCGGGTCAACATGGAAGCCGGCCACGGCGGCAAATCCGGTCGCTTCCAGCGCTTCAAGGAAACCTCGGAAGTCTATGCTTTCATGTTCCAGCAATTGGACGTGAAATAGTCGTAACGCCATTCGCGGGCGTGTGGTTCAAAAACCCCCTCTTCGAAAGAAGAGGGGGTTTTTTATTCCGGCAAACGCGGTCAAAGCACGCTAAAATGCCGCCTTTCTGATTCGGAATTTCCCCATGAAACTCGGTTCACTCAAAGCAGGCGGCCGCGACGGCACTTTGATCGTCGTCTCGAAAGATTTAAGCAAAGCCGTCACCGTTGGCGACATCGCGAAAACGCTGCAGGCCGCACTGGAAGATTGGGCCAATGCCGCTCCGCGCTTGAACGCGGTCTACGAAGCCCTGAATCAAAGCAAGGCTGAAACCATTAACGGTTTCGATGTGTTCGCCCTGAACATGCAGGAACTCGCCTCGCCTTTGCCGCGCGCCTACGAATTCGTTGACGGCAGCGCGTACTTGCCGCACGTCGAGCGCGTACGCAAAGCGCGCGGCGCCGAAGTACCGGAAAGCTTCTATGTTGATCCCTTGATGTACCAGGCCGTCAGCGCCGGTTTCTATGGCCCGCGCGATCCGGTCATCGTTCCCAGCGAAGACTACGGCATCGATCTGGAAGCCGAAGTCGTTATCGTGACCGATGACGTACCGATGGCGGTCACGCCCGAACAGGCTGCAACGCATATTCAACTAGTGGGTCTCGTCAACGATGTCAGCCTGCGCAATCTGATACCAAACGAGTTGGCCAAGGGCTTCGGCTTTCTGCAATCGAAACCCCGCTCGGCATTGAGCCCGGTTTTCGTCACACCCGACGAACTCGGCGAAGTATGGCAGGACAGCAAAGTCCATCTGCCGCTGCTGACGCATATCAACGGCGTCTGGTTTGGCGCACCGCAAGCCGGCGTGGACATGCAGTTCAATTTCGCCCAGCTGGTCGCACATGCAGCCAAAACCCGCCCGCTCTCCGCCGGAACCATCGTCGGCTCGGGCACTGTCGCCAATGAAGACACCTCGCTGGGCGCGTCCTGCTTCGCCGAGCAGCGTACGGTCGAGACCCTGCGCGATGGCAAGCCCAGCACGCCTTTCATGAAATTTGGCGATGTCGTCCGCATTGAAATGCTGGATGCCAACGGTGATTCGGTCTTCGGTGCCATTGAACAAAAAATGCAGCCAAACAAGTAATCGGACCGGCGCCTGCAAGAAGGTGCCAGCCCCCGATGCCCTGCACGACTGTCCAATTCCGGAAAACACTTCCACCCGGCCCGATTGCGAGTTAGCCTAAACCCCTCGACCGGGCAGGAGTGGTGTGATGACTTCAGGCAATCTACGTCTTTATTCCTTTTGGCGTTCGAGTGCGGCCTACCGCGTTCGCATCGCGCTGGGCCTCAAAGATTTGAGCTACGAGATAGAACCGGTGCATCTGGTCAAGGATGGCGGTCAGCAACATAGCTCCGAATACAAGGACGTCAATCCGCAGGAATTCGTTCCCGTACTGATGCACGGCAACCGCGTGCTACGCCAATCCATGGCGATCATCGAGTACCTTGACGACACCTGGCCTGAAAACCCCCTGCTTCCCGCCGTCGCACGCGATGCGCAACGTGCACGTGCCATTGCCCAGATGATCGCCTGCGATATTCATCCGCTGAATAATTTGCGGGTGATGCAATATCTGGAAGCTGAATTCAAAGCCAACCAGTCGCAGAAAGATGCATGGATGAAGCACTGGATCAAAGTCGGCTTCGATTCACTTGAAAAAGTTTTGGCCGACAACCCCTCTACCGGAAGTTTCTGCGAAGGCGATATTCCGAGCCTGGCCGATTGCTGTCTGGTTCCCCAGGTATATAACGCAGAGCGTTTCAAGGTATCGATGAAGCCCTACCCCACCATTCAGCGCATCAACAAAGAATGTCTGGAACTTGATGCGTTCAAGCAGGCACATCCCAGCGCGCAGCCCGACGCCGAGTGATGCAAATATGCAACATTCTGCCAGCGATACTAACTGACGCTTTTATGTGCTAAATTCCAATCCGCACGTCAGTAGGTAGCTTTATCGAAGTGTCGTGAACTAAAAATTCGAGATGTAAACGGTCGTATCCAAGGATAAGCGTCATGGCTGATACCAGACTGAAAGAAAAGGCAGTGGCCACTGCCTTCGAATACCAGCAAGGAAATATTGCCGGTCTCGATGATGCAACCACGCGAAGGCTGGTTGCATCGGTGGTCCTACATAAAAGCCGTGGCGGCGAGCTAGGCCTCACCCACCCCGCCGGCTTCGTTGGGCGCTACCAGGCAGGTGCCACATGGTTGGCGACCGCCGCCTATGTTGATCAAGACAAACTCAACGCCTCGATGTCCGAGCATCGAACCGAATGGTCCTGGGCGAAATCCGGCGGCATGACACAATTTCTCGAAGATGCATCAAACTGGAAAAACGGTCTTAGCCTGGAAAACTACAAACAATCAGCAGCCTTGCAGGACGGCGCTTTCAAGATCAA
>Ga0208114_1000288_pt1 | contig 13128 bp, 9 predicted proteins | sample LakWasMeta2_LOW4_2_FD_183854 | JGI IMG/M metagenome (GOLD analysis project Ga0208114, IMG submission 183854) | Freshwater sediment methanotrophic microbial communities from Lake Washington under simulated oxygen tension - Sediment Metagenome... | ecosystem: Environmental > Aquatic > Freshwater >... | reverse complement strand
CGCGCACCTGTACTTGGGTTAAATTACTGCACCGTGCATCCAATAAAACCTTGGTTTATTTAAACACCCATTTTGATTACCAGCCCATCGCCCTGCTGGAATCGGCAAAACAACTACAACAATGGATACAGCAAACAGTGCAAGACTGTCCATTGATAGTGACTGGCGATTTTAACAGCGAAAAAAATTCGTCTATGTTTCAGATACTCACAGAAAACGGACTGTTATTTGATGCACATCAACATTCAGCTAATAAAGGCACATTCCACGAATTTGGCAAACTCCGTAAACCAGAAACGCTGGATTGGATACTGCATTCAAAACACTTTGCTGTCCTTGATTGCAATATTGATCAATACCATGAAGGTGCGTTATACCCTTCCGACCATTACCCAATCACAACAGTGCTAGATTGGACAGCGCAAATAAACAACAGAGAACTTAAAACCGTGAGTAGAACAAATTTTCGCAATACGAAACGCGTGGTGGTTAAAATCGGTAGCTCTTTACTGACTAAAGGCGGTAAGGGCTTGGATAAAACGGCTATTGCTGAATGGGTAGCACAAATGGCGGCATTGAAACATCAAGACATTGATGTGATTTTGGTGTCTTCGGGCTCAGTAGCCGAAGGCGTTGTGCGTTTGGGATTAAAATCCCGGCCTAGTGCATTGCATGAATTACAAGCCACTGCCGCTGTCGGGCAGATGGGGTTGGTGCGGGTATTTGATGATAATTTTCAGCAACATGGACTTCATGCTGCGCAAGTGTTATTGACCCATGATGATTTATCGGATAGACAGCGTTATTTGAACGCGCGTAGTACCTTATTAACTTTGCTGAAATTTGGCGCAGTGCCTGTTATAAATGAAAATGACACGGTGGCCACGGAAGAAATTCGTTTTGGTGATAATGATACGCTTGCCGCACTGGTGGCTAATTTAGTCGAAGCGGATTTGTTGATTATTTTAACCGACCAAAAAGGTTTATACACGGGCGATCCTAGCGTTTATCCCGATGCCACGTTAATTTCTGAAATCAGTGTGAATGATGAACGCTTAAATTCTATGGCAGGTGATAGCCGTAGCGGTTTAGGACGCGGCGGAATGTTTACCAAAGTCAGAGCAGCACGATTAGCGGCGCGTTCAGGTGCAGCAACGGTGGTGGTTGCAGGTGTGGCAGAACAAGTGATTACCGAAGTGATTGCAGGAGCAGAATTAGGAACACATTTCGTGCCTGACGTAGAACCGTTAGTAGCTAGAAAACGCTGGTTAGCTGGGCAATTGCAAGTCAAAGGTCAATTGGTATTGGATGCAGGCGCGGTAAGAGTGTTGCAAAATGACGGTAAAAGTTTGCTGGCAGTCGGCGTTAAACACGTTTTAGGAGCGTTTAATCGCGGCGAATTGGTGTCTTGTTTTGATGAATCGGGCTTGGAAATTGCACGAGGCTTGGTCAATTATAGCCACACAGACACCCGATTGATTGCGGGCAAAAGTAGCACGGAATTTGAAAACATCCTTGGCTTTGCCGATGATTTGGAGTTAATACATCGTGATAATATGGTGTTGGTGTAATCTTCAACGTTAAGCTGTCGCGGTCGTAGGTGGGGATGAATTTGTGAACCCCAACATAATTAACATCAATGTTGGAGAGGGGGCGTACCTCACTCTAACCGACTCTCTTTATTAAAAAGCTATGCCTAAAAAATATATTATTTTGCTAATTCTGATATTAATCGCCGCCTTAACAACAGCGGTGATTTTTCTCGCACCTAGCGCGGTGGAAACCGCAGGTATTGACGCACCTGCCACCGTTTATGGTCATGGGGAAGAAACCAGCAGTGTAGAAAAACCCTGTTCCAATGAGCATCCAGAATGGCGAGCCGCGCAAGTGATTGAAGGCGTAAATATCGAGGCTTCATCACTGTGTGAACCTGATAATCCATATGATGTGGCGGTGGCGGTAAAAGGCACGAATAACGTTTCTATGGCAACCTTGATGCAAACCCATTTTGCTCAAGATGCCTTAACAATGTCCGATGATGTGGATGGCGACGGCGATCCTGATGTGATTCGTATCAAGTTGGAAGTGGTAGAGCTGAACGGTGCAACGCCAGACGATAAGTTACCCATTAATACCTTTGATATTGCACCAGGTATTCAACCCGCCTTATGGGTGTTCGCGCCAAAGTCTAGCGGTATGGCATTAAAAAACTTTAATTCTCGTGTTGCCAATCCGTTGTTGCGTGCGCCCTCCCCTGTCATTCGCGTAGAACAAGGCGATAAGGTTTATATCACCTTAGAAAATACCCATTATTTGCCGCATACTATTCATTTACACGGTGTCGATCATCCGTGGATGAATAGTGAAGGTATGGATAATGACGGCATGGAAGAACACGCAGTATTTCCTGGTAAACAACATACTTATGAAATTCAACCTCGCCATACAGGTACGATGTTGTATCACTGTCATGTACAAACCGCACAGCATTTGGGTATGGGTATGGCGGGGATGTTTATCATAGAAGAAAATCGCCCCAATAACTGGGTACAAACGTTTAATATCGGTGCTGGGCAAGTGCGCCATCCCACTGCGGCGGTTAAAGAAAAGTTCAGCCAAGAATACGATTTACATTATCAATCGGTGGATAAATCGTTGGCAAAAATTGTGCAGGAGGCGAATGACCCACGCTTAATCGCCGAACGTATGACGCGTCAGCATAATTTGACCGAATCACATGAAAATTATTTTATGCTCAATGGGCATTCGTTTCCTTACACACTCCGCGATAGCAGTGTGATTGCTGATGAAAACGAAACCATTAAACTCCATGTTGCCAATTTACAAAAATCGGCAATGGCTTTACATCCACATGGACATAAAGTCACAGCCCTCGCTTATGACGGTGTAGACACGCCTGTAGGTTTACAAATGACGCGGGATGTGTTCGATATAGCTCCAGCGCAACGTGTTGATTTACAGTTACAAACTAAAAACGACGGTCTGCATAGTTATGGCGCAGGTGCGTGGATGTTTCACGATCATGTTCCGACGGGTGCGACTACGGACGGCATAGAACCTGGTGGTAATATCGGCTTAATCATTTATAAATCCTTAGTCGATGAACAAGGAATGCCGAAGGGTCATTTAGAAATGCTTGATCAAGTGTTTAGCAAAGATTATTACGCAAAAAAAGTGGCGGTTTGGGGTGGTAACAAAGAGTTCGCGCCGTTATTGGGCGATGCAGGTTTACTCAGACCAAATTATTTGCGCATTATCTTGTTTGGCTTGGTAGCAGGCTTGATTATTGGTTTATTGCTGGTTGTATCACGGTTGCTTAAACGGAAATCCTTATGAAGCTCATCATTATTTTAGTGTTTTACAGTTTGTTGCTATGTAGTCCTGTCGCTCATAGCCGTATGTTCATGAATGACAAAATGATGATTATGAATGCCAACCCTGACAAATTGCCTAGCGACTGTCCAAAAATTTCAGAGGAGGTCAATCTCACCATTCGAGCAGGACATAAACACGCGCTGAAATTTACAGGCAAAATGTTTGCGTTTGATCAACAAGAATGGAACGTTAAACCCTGCGCCAAAATCAACATCACCTTTATTAACGATGACCAAATTCGTCATCAAATCATGGTGCATGGTCTACCTGGTTATCTCTATCCCGATGGTATGGTGCATTTAGAACTGTACGGCGAAGGGCAATTACAAGCCTCATTTATTGTTCCCAGTAAGAAAAAAACCTATCTAGTACATTGCGAACTGCCACAACACGCTGAAAAAGGCATGAAAGCCCAGCTTAAAGTCGATGGTGGAGATGGTGATTTACCCAGTATTCCAGGCATTAGTGCGGCGGTGAATGCGGACAGTTATACGGTGGATTGGACATTTAATACATGGGCGGCGTTAGTGATGTGTATCGTGCTGGGCTTTGCGCTACCGCTGGTGCTTATTATGAATGCGGCAAGCCTCAAGGCTATTGCCACTAAGTTGTGGATAACTTTAAAAACACGATGGAAACCAAAGAATTAGTGATACGGTTTTGTCCACGAAAGACACGAAAATTAATATCGTAGAGACGTTGCATTGCAACGTTTACATTAGTCAGCTTAATCGGAATTTTTAGGATAAGTAGCTTAAGCTTCCACGTCAGCGTTCCCAATCAAGAGATGGGAACGAGCTTAATGAGAATTCGCATCCATAACTGTGGAACTTTTCGTGTCTTTCGTGCTTTTCGTGGACAATGAAGACGCAACGTCGTCAAAGACTAATTCTAATCCCCAATTCAATCACGCGTTCAACAGGAATCTTAAAGAAATCTATTGCACTGGCGGCATTGTGGAATAAAAACAGAAATAATGCTTTACGCCAGCGCGGTAAGGGATTTCTTTCCTTAAAAGTCACTTGTTCACTGCCAATAAAAAATGAGGTTTTGTTAAAATCCAATTTAATGCCTTCTTTTACACACAGTTCTAAATCTTGCCGCACATCTGGACTTTGTTGAAAACCATAATAAAATTTTACACGGTAAAAATTATGGTTAGTACCGAACCGACGAATCTTAACGCGGTGTTCATAGTCGATGTAAGGTTCATCTTTTGTCACGATGGTTAAGACAATGATTTGTTCATGCAAGACATGGTTATGTTCAAAATTATGCAAAAATACTTGCGGTACGCCATGCACTGTTTTCGCTAAATAAATCGCGGTGCCTTTGGTAATAACGGGTTGGTGACTGACTATTTTTTCTTCTAAATCCTCAAATAATAGCCGATGTTCATCCATGTAATTTGCCAATAAAGCACGACCTTGCATCCATGTCGTCATGATTAAAAATAGCACTGTGCCTATCAGTAATGGCAACCACCCACCTGTTGGGATTTTTAAACTGTTGGCAAATAAAAACAAAAAATCAATCATCAGAAACGTGGATAAAAATAGAAAGCTGGTGGATTTTTTCCATTGCCATAAACCTTGAATAACGATAAATGCTAACACCGTATCAATAATCATCGTGCCTGTTACGGCAATACCGTAAGCGGATGCCAATGCCGATGACGATTGAAAACTCAAGACCACGACAAAAACGCACACCATCAACAACCAATTAACGGTAGGTAAATAGACTTGTCCAATTTCTTGCCCAGAGGTATGTGCAATTTGCATACGCGGACAATAGCCCAGTTGTATCGCCTGTCTAGTCACGGAAAACGCGCCAGAAATAACAGCTTGTGAGGCAATCACTGAAGCAAGTGTAGCTAAAACTAATAAAGGATACATTGCCCACTTTGGTGCGAGTAAGTAAAAAGGGTTTTTGACTGCCTCAGGATGTTCTAGCAGTAACGCACCTTGCCCAAAATAGTTAAGTAACAACATTGGAAATACAAAGCCGAACCACGCATAACGAATTGGTCTCAAGCCAAAATGCCCCATATCGGCATATAAGGCTTCCGCGCCTGTTATTGCTAGTACCACTGATCCCATAATTAACAGACCCGCCCAGCCTAATTCAGTCAATAGATGTATTGCGTAATAAGGATTAACAGCCATCAATACAGTGGGATTTTTAATAATATTAACAATACCTAAAAAACCCAAACTAACAAACCAAAGTACCATAATCGGCGAAAATAATGTCCCGACTTTGCCCGTGCCACGGGCTTGCAAGATAAATAAGCCACTTAGAACAATTATCGTAATGAGCAACACATAATGACTGGATTTAGGAGCAATAATTTGTAGCCCTTCAACCGCACTTAATACTGAAATGGCAGGGGTAATAATGCCATCGCCGTAAAATAACGCCGCACCAAATAAGCCGATGGTAACAATGATGTTTCTGAGCTTGGGATTATCTTTAGAGCTACTCAATGCTAACGCCATTAACGCCATAATACCGCCCTGACCTTTATTATTCGCTCGCATAATAAAAGTGGCATATTTAATAGCGACGATTAAGGTCAACGACCAAAGTATTAACGATAACACCCCCAGTACATGGAGTTCATCAATGGCTAAATGATTGCCAAACACCTCTTTAACTGCGTATAACGGGCTAGTACCAATATCGCCAAATACCACTCCAATGGCACTAAGTGATAACGCGGTCAATTGTTTTGTAGAATAGTTTGAGGAGTTTGTGGACATAGCCAATGTTGTTCCGATTTAGGGAGAATTTTTAAAATATCTTTTAAAAAAAACGACTATTAATTAGAAAATGCACAGCGATACTACCGAAATAACCTAGTGCGATAACTGGAGTCCATTTTAGATGACTGGTAAAGGTATAAGCACCTTTTGCCTGCCCCATTAAGCCCACACCAGCCGCCGAACCAACCGCTAACAAACTACCGCCAACGCCAGCAGTTAGTGTCACTAATAGCCATTGACCTTGGGAAATATCTGGCATCATGGTCAATACAGCCAACATGATGGTACCGTTATCAACAAATGCAGAGGCAATACCGACTGCAATATTGGCAATCGTTGGATTAACCTCTGCACCGTATAAATAATGGGAAGTGAGTTCTAAATAACCGATAAAACTCAAGCCACCAACACACACCATGACACCATAAAAAAATAATAAAGTATCCCATTCTAAATTGGCTACTTTATGAAATACATCAAAGGATTGGTCTATTTCCTCTTTTTCTGGTTTTATTAGTGCCTGTGGGTTGTTCATGTATTTCATCGGCGCGAAATAATCAATTTTTACTGGGGCGTAAATGTGTATTGATGATTTAGTTTTTTGTAGATAGTAACTAAAAAATGATAGATAGGTTAAGCCTAGCATCATGCCAGCAGCAGGTGGCAAATGCAGGAAGTTTTCAAAACACGCCGAGGTAACAATCGTTAGCGCGAATAAGCCGATAATAATCCATCCACCGCGTTTCATTTCTTGTGCTTCCATCACCGCTTCTGGGCTTTCCTTGGAAATAAACATATTCATGATGGCAGCAGGCAACACGAAATTAACGATAGCAGGCAGTAGCAAGGAAAAGAAATCACCAAAGGGTACAACACCTTTTTGCCAAACTAATAACGTTGTAATATCACCAAAAGGACTAAATGAACCACCCGCGTTGGAAGCAACTACGACATTAATACAAGACAAGGTGACGAATTGGCGATTATTTTTCCCCATCGCAATAATCACCGACCCCATTAATAACGCAGTGGTTAAGTTGTTACAGGCAGAGGAAATAAAAAACGCTTGAAAACCCGTAATCCAAAACAATTTACGGTAGCTAAAATTCTTACTGAGTAGCCAGACACGCAAGTTTTCAAATACACCTCGGTCTTCCATTGCGTTTAAATAAGTCATCGACACCATGATAAATAAAAACAGTTCAGCATAACCTTCTAAAGCAGAACGAAACACTAAACCTGCTTGTTCACTCATACCATGGCTGGCATAAACAGCCGCAATTAATATCCAGATAACACTGGCGGCAAATACCATCGGTTTGGATTTTTTTAGCTCAGTGACTTCTTCAATCATTGCCAGTGAGTAAGCGACGGCAAAAATAACCAAGGCTGAATAACCTACCCAATGTTGAGTTAAATCCAATGCTTTTGCTGGTTCTTCGGCGGCTAGTGTTACAGATGAAAAACACGAGACTAATAAAACACTTAGGTATTTAGTGCAAGGTAATGGCTTCAATAATTTAGGTAACGAGCTATTCATAAACAATGTACCAATTGATGGATGTGCTTTGGTGAACAATACAGCGATTAGCAAAGTAAAAACAGACAAAAACACTTCGGAGTTCATAATGTAAGTCTCAAAAATACATAAGGCTAAGGTGGAATATGATTCTTGACTGGTATTGTATATCAAAATCCGTGCTTGAACCTTGCACGCGGCATTATTCTTAGGTTTTCTATATAACAGACTATAAAAAATGCTTATTCAAATTGCCGAAAATTTTTGCCTATTTTTCGTCTTTAAAAGCAACTTGCTGATTATTAACCTCTATGTCATCATTGCGGACTTTTTCACTACTACTTAAGAGACACCATCATGGCAGGTCGTAACCATCTTTATATTCCAGGTCCTACTAACGTTCCAAATGAAGTGCTGAATGCGATGCACGTTCCAATGGAAGATCATCGCTCACCTGTATTCCCCAAATTATTAACGCCTCTGTTAGAAGATTTGAAAAAAGTCTTTAACACTACGACAGGGCAAGCCTTTATTTTCCCCGCAACAGGCACAGCAGGTTGGGAAGTTGCGTTCACTAACGTCTTAAATCAAGGCGACAAAGTATTAATTTACCGTTTTGGACAATTCGCGCATTTGTGGGCGAACATGGCGACACGCTTAGGTTTTGATGTTGAACTGCACGAAGAACAATGGGGCAAAGGCATTCCCTTAGATAAATTGGAAGCGCGTTTAAAAGAAGACACCAAGCACGAAATCAAAGCCGTCTTAGCCACGCATAACGAAACTTCAACAGGCGTAACGTCTGATATTGCGGGTGTGCGTAAAGCGTTGGACGCAGCAAATCACCCTGCTTTCTTATTTGTTGATGGTGTCAGTTCAATCGGTAGTATTGAATTTAAAATGGATGATTGGGGCGTAGACGCGATTATCAGCGGCTCGCAAAAAGGTTTCATGTTACCTGCGGGTGGTGCGTTCTTAGGCTTTAGCCAAAAAGCCCTAAAAGCCGCTGAAACCTCAAACTTCCCACGTTGTTTCCTAGATTTAAAAGACCAAATCACTAACAACGCGGCAGGTTACACACCTTACACGCCCAACTTGCCACTGTTATACGGCTTGCGTAAATCCTTAGATATGATGTTTGCCGAAGGTTTAGACAACATCTATGCGCGTCACTACCGTTTAGGTGAAGGCGTGCGTCGTGCTGTTGCTGCATGGGGTTTAACAACTTGTTCGCAAGACGGCTTCCACTCCAACAGCGTCACCGCGATTGTTGTCCCCGCCGATAAAGATGCGCGTGATGTCATAAGCACAGCGTTTAACAAATACAACATTTCTTTCGGCGGCGGTTTATCCGAAGTCATGGGCAAAGTCTTCCGTATCGGTCACATGGGCGACATGAACGACGTTTCCATGCTAGGTGCGATTGCAGGTGCAGAAATGGCAATGCTAGATTGCGGTTTTGATATTCAAGCAGGTAGCGGTGTCGGCGCGGCGATTGAGTATTATCGTTCGACTGCGAAGTAATGATATGTAGGTTGGGGTGAGGTACGAACCCCAACAAACATACGAATGCGGGTTGTGTTGGGGTTCGCTTAAGGCTCACCCCAACGTACGCGGTACGCGTTAATAATTAAGCTATCAAGGAGAGTCATGAGTATCAAAAAATATTTCGTGGCATTGACATTAGTTATTTTTTCCACTTTTGCCTATGCTGAAAAGAAAATCATGTTGTTTGGCGGCTCTAACCATGATGTTTATCTAGGTTGCTTTAACTGCTCAGATATAGCATCAGATTCTATACATAACGAGATAGGAAAATATGGCTCAGATATTTCTGCAACAAGCATATTTAATAACATAAGCCAGTATGGCTCAGATATATCGCAATATAGTCCATGCAATAATATAGCTTCGAAGCCACCCATACTTGTTGATGAAGATGGGAGATTTTACGGCTATTTGACACTAAATGACATTAATCCAAAAGCAATAACTGACCCTAACACATTGGCTTGGTTAAAGTACAAAGTGTGCAAACAATAGCGGCAATTTAGGATGTCTAATTATAGTTATGTCTTAAGGTCGGTCTTGTGACTATGAAAAAAAGTGTATTACTTAATGGGATCGTTGTTGGAGAGGTTAATGCTACAGGCGATTTGGAGCTTGATGCAAAAGCGGCACATGAATTTTTAAGCGAGAAAGGGTTGCTTAAAGAGCGTAGCCCTAAAGACGAAATCTTTGGCAGCGCATTTGCTTTCGCAAATACCTCAGCACACATTTACGAGAATGGTCTAAAAAAACAGCCAAGAAATGGCTCAAGTATTATTCCGTTCGTGGTAAATGCAACATTTGCAATTGAACTGTATTTCAAAGCTTTGGCTAAAAAACATAATGTCACGCTTCGAGGTCATGAGCTGCTCAAACTTTATGAGAAGCTACCGCAAGAAGCCTTAAATGAAATAGAAAAAGTTATTCCTAAGTGTGCAGATGATCGAAGAATTTCTTCTCCTGACATTATTAAATATCTCTATGAGTTAAATAATGCTTTTGTTGATTGGCGGTACATTTTTGAAAAACCAAAATCTGAACTTATTCAAATAGAGCCAACTATCTTTGTTATGCAAGTGCTACATGAAGCATTTCTCTTTCCCCGAAAAACGCAATAACCCATAAGCGCGTAGTCAGGTAGGCTGGGCATCGCCCACATTTCAACGTGAACATACGATGATTGGTGGGCGATGCCACACCCTACAATACGCGATAAAATAAACATAGGATGCGCTGAGGCACGAAGCGCATCACCTCAACCTTCACATGGAACGCTGGGGCTATTTTCAGTTTTGGTGTCAGTAGTCCGCCAGTAATGATCCAAGGTCAGTACGGTATGCAAAATGAACTCGGTCCTCACGGCAATTTTGAACTGTGCGTTGCTGTTGGCGAGGCAGTTTGGCAACTGGTGCTGTCTCGGACTTTTGGTTTCGCACCAGCAACTATGATACATGATCTTCTGGTTACAGTCAGTTCTTAGCTTGCATAATGACTTATGTTTATCAACTGTTGCTGTTGAAGGTATCGAATTACCCTCAGATATTTCTTTAGTCAAATTCTGGGCTTCCAGTGAATTTATTGCCACAAGTTGTACGCGCTAATCTGTGTTATTGCCGAATCTTACCATCTCTGGTAATTTAACCCTTTTCTATTCTAGCGACTATTACGCTACGCAATTTAAGTAAAAAAGAACATAGACGTATATAGGCAGCAAAATATAAAGTTGCAGGACATAATCCGTTATAATCCTTTGTTTTTATTCATTGATACACAACGCTATGTCCGAATCGCTTATCGAATTACAACGCCGTAGAACTTTCGCAATTATCAGCCACCCTGACGCAGGAAAAACCACCATCACCGAAAAACTGTTATTGTTCGGTGGCGCGATTCAGTTGGCAGGTTCGGTCAAAGGACGTAAAGCCGCCCGTCATGCGACTTCCGACTGGATGGAAATGGAAAAGGAACGCGGTATTTCTGTGACGACTTCCGTGATGCAGTTTGAACACAAAGGCTGTATTTTGAATCTACTCGATACACCTGGTCATGAAGATTTTTCGGAAGATACTTATCGCACGCTGACGGCTGTGGATTCTGCGTTGATGGTCATCGACGTAGCAAAAGGTGTCGAAGAACGTACCATCAACTTGATGGAAGTGTGCCGCTTACGCACTACGCCGATTTTAACGTTCATCAATAAACTCGACCGCGAAGGACGCGAACCAATTGAATTATTGGATGAAGTTGAGTCTGTGTTAAAAATTCAATGTGCGCCGATGACGTGGCCCATCGGTATGGGTAAACGCTTTAAAGGCGTTTATCACCTCTATAAAGATGAAATTCATTTATTCAGCGCACAACACGGCGGCAAAATTGCCGAAGCCACGGTGATTAAAGGCTTAGGCAATCCACAACTCGACACCTTACTGGGTTATCAGGCGGAAGAATTGCGTGATGAAATTGAATTGGTCAAAGGCGCGAGTCACGAATTTGATTTAGATGCTTATCTGGCGGGTGAACTCACACCTGTGTTTTTTGGTTCAGCGATTAACAACTTTGGTATTTTGGAATTGCTTGATGCCTTTGCCGAATACGCACCCTCACCTAGATCACGGCAAGCGGAACAGCGCATTGTTAATCCAGAAGAAGATAAATTCACAGGTTTTGTGTTTAAAGTGCAAGCCAATATGGATCCTGCTCATCGTGACCGCGTAGCGTTTTTGCGCGTGTGTTCGGGTAAATTTGATAAAGGCATGAAAATTTATCATGTCCGTTTGGGTAAAAATGTGCAGGTTTCCAACGCAATTACTTTTCAAGCCGATACTAGAAATGCCGTTGAAGAAGCCTATGCGGGCGATATTATCGGGTTACATAATCACGGCACGATTCAAGTTGGCGATACCTTTACTCAAGGTGAAACGTTGAAATACGGCGGCATTCCTTATTTTGCCCCTGAACTATTCCGCCGCGTAATTTTAAAAGACCCGTTAAGAGCCAAAGCTCTGCAAAAAGGTTTAGTGCAGCTCACCGAAGAAGGTGCGACTCAGTTATTCAGACCGTTAAAAAATAACGATTTGATTTTGGGCGCGGTCGGTGTACTACAGTTTGATGTCACCGCGTTTCGGCTGAAAGGCGAATACAATGTGGAGTGTGTTTATGATGCCATCGGTATTTCTACCGTGCGCTGGGTCAGTTCCGATAAGCCTGCAAAACTAGAAGAATTTAGACGCAAAGCTTTTGATAATCTTGCAGAAGACGGCGGCGGTTATCTGGTTTATTTAGCGACTAGCCGTGTGAATTTACAACTTACCGAAGAACGTTGGCCAGATATTAAATTCAGCGCGACCCGAGAATTATAAGTTAGTTATTTGGTGTCCACGAAAAGCATGAAATATACGAAAAGGTTTTATAACATTTTCGTGCTTTTTGTGTTTTTCGTGGACAATATGCTGTAAATCTACTTTAACCGATACAACGCCGAGATATCTTCATCACCATAACCCTCACGCATTAACTGTTCGTAATCCTTAATAGTTTTTGCCGCTAACGGTATTGAGACTCCTGATTGTGTAGCCATCAATTCGACGATTTTTAAGTCTTTGTGATGTAAGGCGAGTTTGAAGCCTGTACTGAATTCACCTTGGGTCATCGTCAAGCCACGATGATCGAGAAACCAATTACCTGCCGCGCCACCTGAGATGACTTCGATAACGTTAGCCATTGGTAAGTGTTGCGCTTTTGCAAAGGCTAAGGCTTCGGTGACGGCTTGATTGATACCCGCACACATGATTTGATTAACGGCTTTGGTAGCTTGCCCTGAACCTGTTGCGCCTATATGAATAATCCGCGCAGTCATGCTGGCTAAGATGGGACGTACAGTGTCTAAAACCTCAGCAT
>Ga0208114_1000285_pt1 | contig 13162 bp, 9 predicted proteins | sample LakWasMeta2_LOW4_2_FD_183854 | JGI IMG/M metagenome (GOLD analysis project Ga0208114, IMG submission 183854) | Freshwater sediment methanotrophic microbial communities from Lake Washington under simulated oxygen tension - Sediment Metagenome... | ecosystem: Environmental > Aquatic > Freshwater >... | reverse complement strand
CATTAATTATGACCGAATCTTAACCATTGATACACATCATGCCGAAGCACTGTTTGGTCGTGCTAATGTGCTGTACAAACTTAAACGCTTGAATGACGCGCTTATCAGTTACCAGCGTTCTCTCGCCATTAATCCGCATAGTTTAGACGCGCTTTATAACCAAGGCATTTTACTCACAGACCTTAACCGTGTGAATGAAGCGATTAATAGCTATCAGCTCGCCTTAGTCATTAAACCCGATTATGTCGAGGTGCATAACAACCTAGGTTCGTTGTTCAATAAGCAAGACCGCTACACCGAAGCAGAAGCCAGTTATCAACGCGCCATTACCATTAAGCCCAGCTATATCGAAGCTCATTGTAATTTGATTACCCTGCTTAAGGATCAAGGACGCATCGCTGATGCACAAGCCAGTTTGAATGCCGCGCTGGTGATAATGCCTGATAATTTAGCACTACGCTTTATACAGCTTATTATGACTTTACCAATGGTAACGCAAACCGCCACAGAGTCGGCTTTAGTACCTAAACAATTCGATAACGCCTTAACTGACCTATCAGATTGGCTAGCGGCATCGCCCAGTCATCAACAACAATTGACGCAGGCAGAACTACTCCCGTTACCGTTTTTGCTGGCGTATCGCGGTGGTAATCATGTTCAGCGGTTATCACGTTTTGGTGATTTAGTTGCCGCGCCTAACCACATTATGCCCATTAAAACTGCCCACAAAAAACTAAAAATGGTCATCGTATCACATCATTTTCACCGTCATTCGGTGTGGGATGTGATTACGCGGGGTTTGTTAGTCAATTTAGACCGCACCCGTTTTGAATTGGTACTCTATCATTTAGGTCGCACCGAAGATAAAGAAACTGAATTTGCTAAATCACTGGCAGATGAATGGCGCGATACTCACAGTATCAACGAGTTATCAGGCTGGCTAACCGCGCTTGAAAACGATGCACCTGATGTAATTTTTTACCCAGAAATTGGCATGGATCCCCTATCGGCTCGCTTAGCGGCGCATCGACTCGCACCCCTACAAATAGCAAGCTGGGGACATCCCATCACTACGGGATTACCCAATATTGATCTGTACTTTTCCGGGCAATTGCTGGAATCATCCGATGCGGATAGTCATTATCGTGAACGCCTGATACGCTTACCCAGTACAGGCTGTTGTACTACCTTGTTCAATGTCAAACCTGAACCACAACCCGAACTGGAAAAGCGATTGGCAACACGACACGGCGTGCGTTTTATCATCGCGCAAACTGTTTACAAGTTTGATCCTGCTGATGACGCGCTTTATGCAGATATTGCCAGTTTAGTGGGCGATTGCACCTTCATATTATTGCGTGACCGTGACAACGCATGGGCGATGGATAAAGTAGTGGCGCGATTGGAACGCACGTTTATTGAGCGAGGTTTAAATCCTAAGCAACATTTATTAGTTATTCCTTGGCAAACCTCGGTGGGTAAGTTTTATAGCTTGCTGGATTTGTGTGATGTCTATCTCGACTGCCCCTCATTTTCTGGTTATACCACCGCATGGCAAGCCGTGCATCGTGGTTTACCCATAGTGACATTGGAAGGTGAATTTATGCGTCAACGCTTAGCCGCAGGGTTGTTGCGTAAAATTGGCATCATTGACACGATTGCCAGTTCGCGTGAAAAGTATGTACAGTTAGCCGCAAAGTTAGCCGAAGAATGCTGCAATCCTATTGTTCGTAATGCGCGTCGCCAGCTGCTCAAAACTGCCGCACCGAAAGCCGATAATGATGTCAGTGTGGTGAGAGCGTTTGAACAGAGTGTGATAGAGGCGTTGGCTGAGCGGGGTTGTCGGTGGTAGAGACGTTGGATTGCAACGTCTCTATATCATGCACTTTTGTGAACTGTAGAATGGTAATTACTACACGCCTGAACCCAAATGTTCAGCGACTTCCAACTCAAATCCTGACAGTCCGATGTATTTTTTAGGTGTGCCTAATACTTTCAATTTATGTACACCTAAATCTGCCAGTATTCTCGCGCCTGTGCCTGTCGTACGCCAATCCACATTCGCATCTTGCGAAGAAGTACAACCGTTGTCTTTTAACTGATAACAATGTATCAATTCAGCCAAGGCTTTATTGTTCTCACTTTGCCGAATAACAACTAATACACCACGCCCTTCCTCAGCGATCTTTTGCATGGCAAGACGAATCGGCATATTGCAATCACTACGTTGCGAAGAAAACACATCATCCAACAAATTGCGAGCATGAACGCGGACTAAGACAGGTTCATCGCCTGACACCTGCCCCATGACTAACGCGAGATGTAGATTATTATCGTTGGTATCTTGATAAGCATACAAACGAAAATCGCCAAATTCGGTAGGATAAGCGCATTCACTGATACGCTCTAAAGTGTTTTCGTGTTGAATACGGTAATGAATTAAATCGGCAATCGTGCCAATTTTTAAATTATGTTGCTCAGCGAAAACTTCTAAATCAGGTCGTCTTGCCATTGAACCATCTTCATTCAAAATTTCCACAATAACAGCCGCAGGTTCTGCACCTGCTAACCGTGCTAAATCACAACCCGCTTCGGTATGCCCTGCCCTATTTAATACGCCGCCTGCTTGTGCCATGAGTGGAAAAATATGGCCAGGTTGTACTAAATCATCGGCTTTCGCATTTGGTGCAACTGCCGCCAGAATAGTTTTCGCTCTGTCTGCCGCTGAAATACCTGTTGTCACACCCGTTGCCGCTTCAATGGAAACGGTGAAATTGGTGGAGTGTGGGGTTTTATTTTCATTGACCATGAGCGGTAAACGCAATTGCTGGCAACGTTCATGGGTGAGTGTTAAACAAATCAAACCGCGTCCATAACGCGCCATAAAATTGACATCTTCAGGACGGGTAAAGCTCGCCGCCATCACTAAATCGCCTTCATTTTCACGATCTTCGTCATCCATAATGATGACCATTTTGCCTAAGCGTAAATCTTCTATAATTTCTTCGATTGTATTCATAAGTCCCGTAGAGTGCGTGTTACGCACCAGTGGTTGAAAGAGTTTATTGCGGTGTCAGCGTGAGTTTTAAATCCGCGCCTATATGTCGAACATCACGCAGTTTTAGCGTTTTTTTATCTACCATCGTTTGTATAGCGGGTAGATGAAATAAGCCGCGTCCTTGGTTGCCTAATATACAGCTAGCCATGTAAATAATAGTTTCATCAATTAAGCCGTGTTCGAGTAACGTACCGTTCAGTATTGCCCCCGCTTCTACTAAGACTTCATTGATGTGCAGACTGGCTAAGAATGTCATCACTGCCGATAAATCCAGCTGTGTTTGTGAATTAGGTAAAACGTACACTTCAAAACCCGCTTGTTGTAAACGCTGTTGTTTATCGGTATCCGTTGAGCAGGTTAGAATAATGCTACGCCCTGCTAAGGTTGCCATTTTTGCGGTGAGGGGCATTTTTAATTGCGAGTCTAATACCACACGCATCGGTTGTTTGACTTCTGTTTCAACGCGAGCAGTAAGCGAGGGATTATCGGCTAACACCGTGCCTATACCTGTTAAAATCGCACAGCTTTCAGCTCTTAGACGTTGCACATCGGCACGGGATTCAGCGGAGGTAATCCACTGACTTTCACCCGATGCCATTGCAGTACGTCCATCTAAACTCATTGCCAACTTGCTACGCACAAACGGCAAACCTTGTGTCATGCGTTTAATAAAACCACGATTTAATGCGTGGGCATCATCGGCTAATACTCCGCACACGACTTCAATGCCAGCGGCTTGCAGTTTAGCCAGTCCTTGACCTGATACTAAGGGATTGGGATCAGTCATAGCCGCGACTACGCGGCTAACACCAGCATGAATCAACGCGTCACAACATGGTGGAGTTTTACCATGATGACTACATGGCTCTAAAGTGACATAAGCCGTCGTACCTTGCGCATTAGCAATTTGTTTTAAGGCTTCCACTTCGGCGTGTCCTTGCCCTGCTTGTTTATGCCAACCTTCAGCAATAATCTGTCCGTCTTTCACAATCACACAGCCGACATTGGGATTAGGCGATGTGGTGTATCGTCCTTGTTTGGCTAGTTGTATGGCTTTTGCCATATAAAACGCATCTTGCTGAGTCGTCATTATTTTTTTTGTAAATCTTCAATCATGTCGGTAAATTCACTGACATCTTGGAAACTACGATACACGGACGCAAAGCGCACATAGGCAACGTGATCTAACGCGTTTAACTCCTGCATGATTTTTTCGCCGAGTTCTTGTGTTGATATTTCCCGCTCACTTCTATCCATCAAATCTTTTTTGATGCGATTAAGCGCGGCTTCAATGGCAGCACTCTCAACAGGGCGTTTTTCTAGGGCTTTTAGCATACCCGAACGCAGTTTTTTTTCTTCAAAAGGCTCACGAATACCATTACGCTTAATCACGGTCGGCATGGTGAGTTCTGCCGTTTCAAAGGTAGTAAAACGTTCTTTACATACATTACATTCACGCCGACGACGTACTTGATCGCCGTCATTAATTAATCGAGAATCCAGCACTCGTGTATCTTGTGCCGCACAAAACGGACATCGCATAACTTAAGTCACTCTGTTTAGGTTGCCGATGATTGGCTGTTAAATTGATAACTGATTATTTTATAACATTTCTTTAAATTTCATTTGTGTTTTATCAACAATGTGGGCAGTTCTGAACATATCTGGCAGATTTTAAAAGTCGAATAGCTCTAACGCTGTTCATATAGCCTACTGTGCAAAAACTATGACACAATAACTAACACCGCGTTACCTTTAACTTATTACTGACACTATTTAAAACTATGGCGCAATACATTTATTCGATTAATCGGCTGGGCAAACTTGTTCCGCCAAAAAAATACATATTAAAAAACATCTCCTTATCATTTTTTCCAGGTGCAAAAATCGGCGTGCTGGGTTTAAACGGTTCGGGTAAATCCACGCTGTTAAAAATTATGGCAGGGTTAGATAAAGATATTGAAGGCGAGGCGATTCCGCAAAAAGGCATTAATATTGGTTATTTGTCGCAAGAACCGCAACTCGACCCTGATAAAAACGTGCGTGGCAATATTGAAGAAGCCGTTGCCCATATCAAAACCGCATTAACTGAACTGGATGCGGTTTATGCCGCTTATGCTGAACCCGATGCAGATTTTGATAAACTCGCCGCTGACCAAGCGCGTTTAGAAGATATTATTAATGCCTGTGATGGGCATAACTTAGATCGCAAATTAGAAGTGGCTGCCGATGCGTTACGTTTGCCTGAATGGGATGCCGATGTCACCAAATTATCAGGCGGTGAACAACGCCGTGTTGCCTTGTGTCGCTTGTTGCTGTCCAATCCTGATATGTTGTTATTGGATGAGCCAACTAACCATTTAGATGCGGAATCTGTCGCGTGGTTAGAACGCTTTTTACACGATTACACAGGCACAGTGGTTGCGGTAACGCATGACCGTTATTTCTTGGATAACGTGGCGGGGTGGATTTTAGAACTGGATAGAGGGCAAGGCATTCCGTGGGAAGGCAATTATTCCAGTTGGCTAGAACAAAAAAGTACCCGTTTATTGCAAGAAGAAAAACAAGAATCTTCTCGCCAAAAAGCCATGAAAGAAGAATTGGAATGGGTGCGTTCTAATGCCAAAGGTCGCCATGCGAAGAGTAAAGCCCGTTTAGCACGGTTTGATGAATTGGCTTCTGCTGAAACGCAAAAACGTAATGAAACCCAAGAAATTTATATTCCACCTGGTCCACGTTTGGGCGATGTGGTGATTGAAGCGGACAATATCAGCAAAGGTTTTGGCGACCGTTTACTGATTAATGATCTCAGTTTTAAATTACCACCAGGTGGTATTGTAGGTATCATCGGGCCAAATGGCGCGGGTAAAACCACGTTGTTCCGCATGATGGCAGGCGTTGATAAACCCGATACAGGCACATTAACGCTAGGTTCAACCGTGCAGATTTCCTATGTAGACCAGTTGCGTGATGACATGAATCCTAAAAATACTGTCTGGGAAGAAGTGTCAGAAGGTTTGGATATGATTACCGTCGGCAATTACACCACGCCATCACGCGCCTATCTGGGACGTTTTAATTTCAAAGGCGGCGATCAACAAAAATTCATCGGCGATTTATCAGGCGGTGAACGTAACCGTGTGCATTTAGCTAAGTTACTGAAAAAAGGCGGTAACGTCTTATTACTCGACGAACCGACTAACGATTTAGACGTGGAAACCTTACGCGCTTTGGAAGAAGCTTTACTCGCTTTTCCTGGTTGTGCGGTGGTTATCTCACATGATCGCTGGTTCTTAGACCGTATCGCTACGCATATTTTAGCGTTTGAAGGCGATAGTCAGGTGGTATGGTTTGAAGGCAATTATCAAGATTACGAAGCTGACCGTCATCGCCGTTTAGGCAGTGACGCTGATACGCCGCACCGTTTGAAATATAAAAAATTGTCTTAACATTCTTGCTTAGGCGTACAAACTTGAGTTTGTACGCCGTGCTGTTTAGTCCAACAACTCTTGTGGAATATTACCGCCATTCTGTGCGAGTTTTCGTAAAACGGTTTTATGTAGCCACATATTCATTTGCGCAGAATCGCCCATTTTTTCAGCAGGACAGCCCAATTCTGCTGCGAGTTCTTTACGCGCAGCCAAGCTACTATCGAGTTTTAGTAACTTTAATAAATCGACGATAGACACTTTCCAGTTAAGTTTTTCTGCATTAGCGGCGGCTAAGTCTTCTAATTTGGCAACCACATCGACTTCAACAATGTCTGTAGTAGCAGCGGGGGCTGAACTAACTTGTTCTACAGGGGCTGATGCTGATTGTTCGGGTGCTTCTTCAGCGTTAGCATTACTAATACCTAGTTTTTCAAAAATAGAACTAAATAGACTCATAATTGTTTCTCAATGTTAGGATGAAATGGAATACGGGATATTTTGCATAGTGCTTCGAAACTATACCATTGAATAGAAAAAAAACGGGCGGAATAAACCGCCCGTTTTATGAAAAGCGGTATTCGTGTTATTTTTTACTAGCTGCGGCGGCGTTAAGATGTTCTACCCCCTCTTCGGCAGCTTTGGTCGCTGTGGGTGCGTGTCCTAATTCACCTTCATCAATAGATTTTTGCAATGAATCAGCGGCTGCGTCTACATGAGTTTTCTGTACACCTTTAGCAACAATAGATGCTGATAAGGTGTGATTTAAAGCGGATTTAGCGTGTTCCACTAAAATAGGCGCGTGTCCTGCTTTACCATGTACCACGGCGGCATTGGCGTGTTCAAGTGCGGTAGCAATGTGTTCTTGTGCAGTGCTGGGATGCTCTACAGCAAAAACAGTTGTACTCAAACACAGTAATAAACCTGCAAATACAGATGTTACTTTTTTCATGTCCATCTCCTCAGTATTATTGGAATATTCAATTTGTTGATACCACTCACTCAAAAACAACAATAGCTACTTGCAAAAGTGAAACATTTATGGTTCAACGTTTTTATTTTAACCACCATTGAATTTATTTTGCAAGTAACTGATTAATCTAACACTCGCCTTCTCATTTATTGCCCAATAGTTTCCTGTTCCGCCCTTATTTGTTACACAATTCGCGGTTATCTTATGCCCAATGAGCAACCGCAACGGTTGCGGGAGAAGATAATGAAAGAGAATGAAGGTGCGGTAGTTTAGAACTGGAAATGTTGCGTGATGACAGTTTGCCCCTTACAACACCTGTTAGTGTGTTATTCATTCGTTAGGCAGAAGAAATCATTGTGAATCTGACAGATTTTGAAAATATAACCATGTAGAACGAGACTCTACACACAGGATTATTGGCATGAAAAAGACTGAAAACAAACAACCGTCGGGCGCACCTGCTATTGCCCATTATAGTTCTAGCGACATGAATAAATTTGGTGGTGTATATGAAACCCCATTCCGCAATGAGATTGCAGGGGTGTTTATTGCTGAATTAGTGGAAAAATACGGTTCACCGCTATTTGTTTTGTCCGAAGAGCATTTACGTCAATCGGTACGCCGCATTAATCGGGCGTTCACAACTCGCTATGCCAAAGTACGCCAAGCGTGGTCGTATAAAACCAATTATATCAATGCCGTGTCTGCCATACTGCATTCAGAAGGCTGTGATGCCGAAGTGGTATCAGAATTTGAGTATGACAAAGCCCGCCGCTTAGGTGTACCCGCATCGCGTATCTTTTTTAATGGTCCTTATAAATCGCGTAACGTGTTAACCAAAGCACTTAAAGCAGGAGCGCGAATTCATGTCGATCATTTAGATGAATTGGCGTTATTGGAAGAAGTTGCCGTAGAACTGGGTATTTTAGATTTCCCTATCACCATTCGATTGAACTTTGACACAGGTTTTGCGGAAAACTGGGGACGCTTTGGCTTTAACTTAGAAAATGGTCAAGCAATGGAAGCCGCTCAACGCATCGCCGCCAGTCCAAATTTAAAACTGACAGGATTACATAACCATATCGGTACTTTTATCACTGAGCCGCGTGCGTATGCTGTACAAATCGGTATTATGATTGACTTTATGAACAGCGTGGAAGCGGCAACTGACTGCACCATTAGCACGCTGGATATAGGCGGTGGTTTTGCCTCGCCTAATGCCATGCAGGGTGTGTCTTTACCACCTGAACAAATCATCCCTACCCCTGAACAATATGCCGAAGCGATTTGTGGCGCGTTAGCCATTGGTCTTAAAGACCGTGAACAACAAGGCAAACCGTTACCCGAATTGGTATTAGAAACAGGTCGCGCTGTGGTGGATGAAGCAGAGTGGTTAATCTCTAGCGTCATCGCTAATAAACGTTTGCCCGATGGTAAACGGGCTATGGTCGTGGATGCAGGGATTAATATTTTATTTACTGCATTTTTGTATAACCATGATGTACGCCCTACCCGCCCTGTAGAAGGCATACTGGAAGACACGGTGTTGTATGGTCCTTTATGTATGAATACAGATGTGGTGCGACAATCAGTGCGTTTGCCGCCGTTGAAAGTCGGTGATTTATTATCTTTTTGGCCCGTTGGTGCTTATAACAATACTCAGTGGATGCAGTTTATTCAATTACGTCCTGCTGTTGTTTTAGTGCGACAAAATGGGCAGGTGGATGTGGTGCGTAGAGCAGAAACCCTAGACGATATTGAAACACCTGAACATTTACCCTCTGATTTACAACCTGATTTCTCTTAATGTAGAGGTAATCCCCTGATGAAATCCGTGACTAAACAGCCCACATTACCTTTGCTTTCACGTCGCCAGTGTCTTAAAGGTTTAGCTGTATTGAGTTTATCGCCTTGGATTAAACCCGTTTACGCAAAGCCCGCTGAGATACTCAGCGGTTCGACATTTCATTTGACCATTGCAGAAACCCGCGTTAATTTCACGGGTACGCCACGTTTAGCGACGACGGTGAATGGTTCACTGCCTGCGCCGACGTTGCGTTGGCGCGAAGGCGACACGGTTACGATCCATGTCACCAATCAACTGAATGAAACCAGCTCTATTCATTGGCACGGGCTGATTTTGCCCTATCAGATGGACGGCGCACACGGTGTTAGTTTTGCTGGTATCGCGCCTAATACTACCTTCACTTATCGCTTTAAAGTTCAGCAATCAGGTACTTATTGGTATCACTCACATTCGGGTATGCAGGAGCAAACGGGCTTGTATGGTGCGATTATCATTGAACCGTTAAAGGGTGAAACGATAGTTGCAGAACGCGATTATGTGATTGTATTGTCAGATTGGACAGATGAAGACCCGATGGCAGTGCTGGATAAATTAAAAAAGCAAAGCGATTACTATAATTTCAATCAATTGACCGTGTTGGATTTTGTTCATGATATTAAACAGGACGGGCTAAAGTCTGCTGTAGATAAACGTGCGATGTGGAATGAAATGCTCATGAATATGACCGATTTGTCGGACATTTCTGCTTATACTTACTGCTATTTACTAAACGGCAATACACCAGAAACTAATTGGACGGCACTGTTTAACAAAGGCGAGCGGATACGCTTACGTTTTATCAATGCTGCTTCGCAAAGTTTCTTTGATGTGCGAATTCCCAATTTAAAAATGACGGTGGTGCAAGCAGACGGGCAGAATATTGAACCTGTCAGTGTTGATGAATTTCGACTGGGCGCGGCAGAAACTTACGATGTGATTGTCACGCCTGAAGATGATGCGTACACGATTTTTGCCCAATCTATGGATAGAACAGGTTATGCACGCGGGACATTAACAACGCGATCAGGTTTAACGGCGGCTGTGCCTGCGCTGGATAAAGCCGAACCTTTGTCCATGATGGATATGATGGGTGATATGAGCGGTGGCGTTGCGGTGCATCATGCTAAAACTGAGTACGGTGCGAGTGTCGATATGCGTGTTGATACGCCGCGTACCAATTTGGATGATGCGGGGGTTGGATTACGCAATAACGGGCGGCGGGTATTGACTTACGCGGATTTGCACACCATCGGCGGGTCATTAGACCCACGCCCCGCAACCCGTGATATTGAGCTGCATTTAACAGGCAATATGGAACGTTATAGCTGGTCATTTGATGGCATCGAGTTCGACGACTCCAGCCCGATACATTTTCGTTATGGTGAGCGATTGCGGGTTATTCTGGTTAATGACACCATGATGACACATCCCATTCATTTACATGGTATGTGGAGTGAGCTGGAAACGCCAGATGGTAAATTTCAAGTCCGTAAACATACCTTTAGCGTACAACCCGCACAGCGCATTAGTTTTTTAGTTACTGCTGACGCACTGGGTTATTGGGCGTGGCATTGCCATTTGTTTTATCACATGCACGTTGGTATGTTTCGCACAGTGGTGGTGTCGTGAATCAGCGTATCACAGTAAATAAGACTTCCGAGGTTTTAAAAATCTCGGAGGTCTCAACGCTAGCACTGCGACGTGTGAGCTTATTGATAATAGCTCTATCTTGGCAATCCTTATCATGGGCAGAAAAATCGCCGCCTATGGATCATAGCAAAATGAATCACATGACTATGAATCATGCTGAACAGGGCGAGGCAATGAATCACAGCAAAATGAATCACGCAACTATGAATCATGCTGAACAGAGCGGGGCAATGGATCACAGCAAAATGAATCACGCAACTATGAATCATGCTGAACAGAGCGGAGCAATGGATCACAGTGATATGTCCATGCAGGGCGGTGACGCGCCAGAAAATGCGCGTGATCCAAACGCTTATGCCGATGGTTACACGCTTAAATCTATGCCGTTTTATAGTAATAGTTCGCACAACTTATATTCGTTGTTAGTCGATAGGTTGGAAAGTGTGACTACAAAAGGTAACGCCGCCATGACCTATGACTTACAGGCTTGGGTGGGGCAAACTTATAATCGTGCGTTAATAAGAGCCGAAGGTGAAATGCAGAACGGTTTGTCGGAAAACGCCCGCACCGAATTATTATGGGCGCACGCCATCACGCCGTATTGGGATTCACATCTGGGCGTGCGTTACGACAGCGGTTCAGGGCGAGGGCGCGGTTGGTTAGCCTTTGGTGTGCAAGGCTTAGCTCCTTATTGGCTATACACAGAAGCGACATTTTATGTGAATGAACAAGGACGTACTGCGTTTCGTGTTGAGCTGGAATACGATGTGTTAATAACCCAACGCTTGATTTTGCAACCGCGTATCGAGGCAAATTTTTACAGTAAAAACGATCCTGCACATAATTTGGGCAATGGTTTATCGAATGTTGAAGCGGGACTGCGTTTGCGTTATGAATTCTGTCGTGAATTCGCGCCTTATGTCGGTGTGGAATGGGCAAGTACTGTTGGTAATACCGCCAATTATGCAAAAGCTAACAGCAATACGGTTGACGAAACGCGCTTTGTGGCGGGCATACATTTTTGGTTTTAATTTCAGTCTTTGTACTGCACAAAACCCAAGCGACTTAGTGTAGCAGGAGCTTCCATCTTACTACTGTCGTAGTAGCAAGATGGAAGTTTGATAGGAAATTAAATGTTATAAGCGGTTTCGCCGTGTTCGGTAGTATCCAAACCTAGACGTTCATCTTCTTCAGTGACGCGTAGTCCGATGAGTACATCAACCAGTTTAAAGGCGGCAAACGATACCGCGCCAGACCAGACGATGGCAATCACAACGCTCCACAGTTGGCTAATCATTTGTCCTGACATACTGTATTCGGCAACACTATTAGTCACATAATCCCACACGCCTGTACCACCTAGTGCGGGGCTTGCAACCACTGCGGTACCTAACGCACCTATAATACCGCCGATACCATGGACACCGAAAGCATCTAAAGAATCGTCATATTTTAGTTTAGCTTTCAGTATAGTTACCGACCAGAAACAAGTACCACCTGATACCAAGCCTAATAAAATCGCACCCATAGGACCAGACCAACCACACGCAGGTGTAATAGCAACCAGACCAGCAATAGCACCTGAAGCTGCACCTAACATACTGGGTTTGCCGCGTATAATCCATTCAGCAACCATCCATGATAATGTGGCGGCGGCAGCGGCTAATAAAGTATTGACGAACACTAATGCTGCTAAACCATTGGCTTCCAAGTTTGAACCTACGTTAAAACCAAACCAACCCACCCACAGTAACGAGGCACCAATCATGGTCATAGTGACACTGTGTGGAGTGAGAAATTCTTTACCATAACCAATACGTTTGCCGACTAATAAACAGCCCACTAAACCAGCAACACCTGCATTGATATGCACCACCGCACCACCTGCAAAATCCAATGCACCTTTTTGGAACAAAAAGCCTGCCGTTGCGGCTGCTTTTTCAGCTGCGGCAGTATCAGTATACGCATCAGGACCTGCCCAATACCAAACCATGTGTGCCATCGGTAAATAAGAAAAGGTAAACCACAGTACGGTGAATAATAAAATGGCTGAGAATTTAACCCGTTCCGCAAATGCACCGATAATTAATGCAGGCGTAATGGTGGCAAAGGTTAATTGAAACGCCACATAGATATATTCAGGAATAAACACGCCTTTACTAAACGTGGCCGCCAGTGAATCGGGTGTGATACCTTTGAGAAATAGT
>Ga0208114_1000281_pt1 | contig 13261 bp, 10 predicted proteins | sample LakWasMeta2_LOW4_2_FD_183854 | JGI IMG/M metagenome (GOLD analysis project Ga0208114, IMG submission 183854) | Freshwater sediment methanotrophic microbial communities from Lake Washington under simulated oxygen tension - Sediment Metagenome... | ecosystem: Environmental > Aquatic > Freshwater >... | reverse complement strand
TGTATTCGGGCAACCAGCAGGATAACGAGAAGTGATTCAACACCCATGACACCGAGCCTGTTGCGAAAACTTGAAATTCTTGCCGAGCGTTACGAAGAAGTCGGGCATTTGCTGTCCGATGCCTCGGTCATCAACGACAATCAGAAATTCCGCACACTTTCAAAAGAGTATTCGCAACTGGAACCGGTGGCGAACAATCTGTCCCTGTTTCGCCAGGCGCACAAGGACCTGGCATCGGCCGAGCAAATGCGCGCCGACCCCGAGATGCGTGAATTGGCGGAAGAAGAAATTCCCGCGGCACAGGCGCGCATCGCCGAGCTCGAAGAGCAGTTGTCCCTATTGCTGATTCCGAAAGATCCGCGCGACGACGCCAATCTTTTTCTTGAAGTGCGTGCCGGCACCGGCGGCGACGAAGCGGCCATTTTTGCCGGCGATCTGTTTCGCATGTACGCACGTTATGCCGAGAAGAAACGCTGGACCGTGGAAATCGTATCCGCCAGCGAAGGCGAACACGGCGGCTACAAGGAAATCATTGCACGCATCGAAGGCAAAGGCGCCTATTCGAAATTCAAATTTGAATCCGGAACGCATCGCGTTCAACGTGTGCCCGACACGGAGACGCAGGGCCGAATCCATACCTCGGCGGCAACGGTAGCCATTCTTCCCGAACTGGAGGATATCGATGAAGTCGATATCCGTCCGAACGATTTGAAGGTCGATACGTTTCGCGCTTCCGGCGCCGGCGGCCAGCACGTCAATAAAACCGATTCGGCTATTCGCATCACCCACCTGCCCACCGGTCTCATCGTCGAGTGCCAGGATCAACGCAGCCAGCATAAAAACCGCGCCCAGGCGATGTCGCTGCTGAAATCGAAACTGTATGAAGCCGAAGTCAGCAAGCAGCAGGCAACGCAGGCGCAGGAGCGCCGACTGCAAGTGGGCAGCGGCGATCGCAGCCAGCGCATCCGCACCTACAATTTCCCGCAGGGGCGCATCACCGACCATCGCGTCGACGGTTTGACCCTGTATGCATTGCCGCAAATCATGGCCGGCGACATGGACGAATTGATCAATACGCTGACCCGGGAAAGTCAGGTCGACGAACTGAAAATCCTGACGGAGGCTGCATGAGTTCCATATCGGAATTTACCGCATTGAATCTTTGCGTTCTGACGGTATCGGACACCCGCAGTTTCGCAAACGACAGCTCGGGCGATTTTCTGTGCGATGCCTTGCAGGCACAGGGGCACCATTTGTTTGATCGCGCACTGTTGCCGGACAATAAATATTCATTGCGTGCCAAGGTATCGGGCTGGATTGCCGAAGAAAAAATAGACGGCATTCTGATCAACGGCGGCACCGGCTTTACCGGCCGGGATTCCACACCCGAAGCCATCAAACCCCTGCTCGACAAGGAAATGCCCGGTTTCGGCGAAATGTTTCGCGTATTGAGTTTCGACGAGATTGGCACTTCGACCTTGCAGTCACGGGCGTTTGCCGGACTGGCCAACAACACCTTCGTGTTTTGTCTGCCCGGCTCCACGTCTGCCTGCAAAACCGCCTGGGAAAAACTGATTCGCGCACAACTGGATTCACGAACGAAACCCTGTAATCTGGCAAACCTGAGACCGCGATTGCGGGAATGATTGCGTAGGAGCGCCTTTAGGCGCGACAGATCTGGCGGGATTTATCGCGCCTAAAGGCGCTCCTACAACCACACACAAGGACACGCCATGAAAACAAAAGACTATGAAAAAGCACTGGAGCCTCTGCAGGTTGAGCTGAATCAGGTGGCACGCTGGTTGCAAGACACCGGCAAGCGCGTCCTCGTGATTGTCGAAGGTCGCGATACTGCAGGCAAAGGCGGCGTGATCAATGCCATGACCTCCTGCCTGCCGCCGCGGCAGTGCCGCAGCGTGGCTTTGTCGAAACCGAACGACGTTGAAAAATCGCAATGGTATTTCCAGCGTTATATCGCACACCTTCCTTCCGCCGGCGAACTGGTTCTGTTCGACCGCTCCTGGTACAACCGGGCCGGCGTAGAAAAAGTGATGGGTTTTTGCACGCAGGAACAGGTATCGTTATTTTTAAAACAGGCACCCATCTTTGAAAAGATGCTGGTGGATGAAGGCATCCTGCTATTCAAGTATTGGTTGTCGGTGGATCAGGAAGTACAGGAAGAACGCTTTGCCGAACGCATCAAGGACCCGACCAAGCGCTGGAAGCTGTCACCGATCGATGTCCAGGCCCGAGAAAAATATGCCGATTACGGCAAGGCCCGCGACGAAATGCTCCGTGCCACGCACACCAAGTTTGCGCCATGGACCGTCGTCGATTTCAACAGCCAGAAACAGGGGCGACTGACGCTGATCAAAGACCTGCTGAAGCGCATTCCGGACCATAAATTGCCCGACCTGAAAATCGAATTTCCGCCGCTCAAAGGCAAGCCGGGCAAAGAGAAATTCACCACTTCGGTAAAACCCATCAAGAACGAAAAATAAACCTGCATGCAAAGCAAGAACCCGCAACTCGAGCAATCACTGCAATCGGCGATGCTATGCATCCAGCGCGGTGATTTGCAAAGGCCGGATCATTTCTCGACTCTGTCCGGCAGGTTGAAGATTCCCGCGTGCATTATTTTTCCGGCCTTGTCGCACAGTCGTCCGGGAGACCGCAGGACGCCGTGGCGGCATTCAGCCATGCAGCGGCATTGGACGACTTCAATGCAGAACTCACGGCAGATTGTATTTTCAAGCTGATAAATCTTGGCGCGCTGGATGCCGCATCCGATTTGAACCAGAAGGCATCCGCGAAAAACCCGGACTATTTTGGATACCATTTTTGCTCCGGACTGATTTACTTAAACCGGAACGAACTCGCTACGGCGGTCCAGAAATTTCGCCTAGTGCAGCAACTAAAGCCCGACCTACTTGAATGCCACATTCTTGCGGCACAGACATTGCATATACTTGGCCGTCTTGGCGAATCGGAAGATGCTTTTTTAAGGGCGCTCGGATTATCCCCAAACAACGCAAAGCTGCATGAAAATATTGCGGCACTCTACATTGATTGCGAACAATATCAGGCTGCTTACGAGCATTCTAAAAAAGCCATATCCCTGTCAAACCAATCCGCATTGGCCTGGGCGCTCTTCAGTTTTTCGGCACGCGAACTCAAACTGCTGGATGAAGCCATGACCGCCGCCGAACATGCGTGCAGCTTGGCGCCGGAGAATCCGGAATGCCGACGCAGCCGCGGAACGGTATTGAAAGAACTGGGCGAGTTGCGGAAGGCGGCATTGGATTTCGATTTCACTACCGGAAAACGCTTCGAGGCAAACACCGGCAGCCCGAGCAACCTGAAGCAACACCGCTTCCTGACACGCGCCAAGATCGAACACGATATCGAACAATTCGACTATCTGGCAAATACACTCGACGACTCGAAGTACTCCGATCTGGCAATGCAGTACCGCGAAATTTTAAACGCGCTGCCGGATGTCGCACGCACCGAAATCATGCCGATTCCGAACGATCTCTTTGGCCGCATGCAAGGGCACTTCAACCGACTGTTGCATCTGCAACCGACGCGTTATTCGGGCACCGCGCTCAGTGCTTCGCTCGATACCGATTCGGTGGAAGCCGATTATTTTGCCCGGGAACCCGGTATTACCTGGATTGACGGACTGCTTTCCGACGACGCACTTAAGGCGCTACGCCGCTACTGTCTGGAGTCGACGATCTGGTTCGATTTCAACCATCCGGACGGCTATCTCGGTGCCATCTTTGAAAATGGATTCACCGATCCATTGCTACTGCAAATCTGCGATGAATTAAAACTGAAATTCCCCCGGATCTTAGGCCGCTATCCGCTGATGCAAATGTGGGCCTTCAAATATGACAGCCGGTTAAAGGGAATCCAGTTGCATGGCGATGTCGCGGCGGTAAACCTCAATTTCTGGATTACGCCGGACGAGGCAAATCTCGATGCCGAATCGGGCGGATTGCGAATCTGGGACAAGGCTGCACCCGCAGACTGGTGCTTCAACGATTTCAATAGCGGCACCGAACAGGCGCAGGCACGCGTTCAGCAATTTTTACGCGACAATGATGCGAAGGAAATCGTGGTGCCCTACCGTCAAAACCGTGCGGTCGTTTTCAATTCCGACCTGTTTCATGCCACCGATGAATTCCATTTCAGGGAAGGCTATGAAAATCGCCGGATCAACATCACCATGCTGTTCGGGCTGCGCAATTCGGGCGCCAATACGCTCTGACTAGAGGATTCCGAACCCGCTATCGGATGCAAGCGGCTCAAGCTCGACAATATCGACACGGCTAACTTTCGCCAGCGCAGGGCCATGTTGAAGCCATTGTTCGAGTTTGCCTACAGCCGCAGCGGCACCTTGCGCCTGGACCAGTACGCTGCCATCGGCAAGATTACTCGCGTAGCCGCTAAGGCCCAAAGCCAGTGCCTGTTCGCGAGTGCTGGCGCGAAACCAGACACCCTGCACTTTCCCGACAATCATGAATTGCCTGCGAATCATTCTGTCTTACTGGTTTCACCCGGCGTCGTGATGACCTTCTCCAGATCCGCCAAGCTGACGGGACCGAGAAACTTGCTCGCGACCTTGCCATCGGGTGCAATCACATAGGTCAAAGGCAAACCCACCGGTGTATCGAAATCGGCCGGCGGACTATAAACATCGAGAATCGCCATCGGATAATTGATCGGAATGACTTTCAAAAACGCATCCATGTCGGCGCGTTCGATTTCCTCATAGGCAAGCCCGATGAACTCGACATCGTCACGCTGCGCGTCCATCTTGTTGAAATCGGGAATTTCCTTTTTGCACGGCTCGCACCAAGTCGCCCAGAAATTGACCACTACCCATTTGCCGCGATGGTCGGCCAGTCGATACGGCTTGCCGTCGTAGGTCGTCACCTCCAGTGTCGGCACGTCCGGTTTTTTGGCCGGTGCCGGTGGCGAAGCCGGTTCGGCTGCCGTCTTGATTTCGGGTGCGGGCGGCGCTTCGATGGCGGTTTCCTTCTGATTGCAGGCACCGACACACAACACCATGGCCGCGATAATTCCGATTTTACTTTTCACGCTGTACTTCCTTGCTGGCTCTGATAAAACTGCCGACGCTGCGGCTAAGGGGATCGCCAAGTGGCTCGCGCAAATGCGACAGGGCATCGATGGCCGGGCGGCCATGGGCATCATCGCTACCGGGCAGACTTACCTGCTTCATGGGAATACGCAAATTCAGGCGTTCGTAAAGTTCGTTCAAGGTCACCGAATCCAGATCTCGAGTCAATATCCAACCGCCGTTTTCACTGCGGATCACGATATGCAAACCGGTCAGACCCGACAGCAATTGCTGAAGAAGATCGTCGGTCATCATCGGTTCTATTTCCTGCATCTGCTGCAGATGCAAGCCCTGGCCCGTACCCCGACAGGCGTCGAGGCGGCTTAGCAAACGCAGGTATGCATAGAATTCCTGACCTGCGGGAAGCCGGTGAATGCGCGGTTGATAGCGAAATGCCGACAGGCTTGCGGCGACCGAGGCGCCGAACAAAATCACCACCCAGCTGAAGTACAGCCAGACCATGAAAATCGGAATCAGGGCGACGGCACCATAGAGTTGTTCGAACGAGGTGTTTCGCACGTAACTGGTAAACCCGAATTTGAGCATTTCAAATAACAATGCCGCCAGCAAACCGCCGGCCAACGCGAAGCGAAAAGGCACCTGACGATGTGGAATTAGCCAGTAGGCCGCCGTCATCGCGAATAACTCGATGAGAAACGGCGACCAGCGCAACAAGCCATTGCTCACCCCTTCGGTTTGCAGGCCGGAAAGTTCGGCATAGGTTAACAAGCTGGAGGATGCCGAAATGGCGGCAACCGTCAGAATCGAGCCAAGTGTGAGCAGGGCCCAATACAGCAGGAAACGCGTGAATTTCGGCCGGATCGTCGGCACCCGCCAAATTCGGTTGAAGGTTCTCTCGATACTCCACATCGTCAGCAAGACAGAGGCCAGCAAGGCCGTGATCCCCGCGACGGTCAGCGATTTGGCGGAAGCGGAAAAACCCATGACGTATTCTTCGACCTGGCGCGCCGAGCTGGGCACGAAGTTGTTGAACACGAAATTAATCAGCATGGCTGTCCATTCATCGAACACTGGAAACGCCGACATCACCGCGAGAAAAACGGCACTGAAGGGGACCAGGGCGAACATGGTCGTATAGGCTAGGGCGCCCGCCGATGCGAATAGCCGGTCATCGATAAAACGTTTGGTGATAAAGCGGGAAAAACTCTGAAACCGATACCAGTCGGTTCGGCTGAGTTTGAGCTTCAGCGTGTCTATAAAGGTCATGTCGCAAGATTAACAGACTGCCACCCGGACGGCCCATAGGTTAGGCTAGAGACCGAGATTAGGAGCATTCATGCAAGAGATTCTGGTTTTATATTATTCACGTGGCGGGTCCGTGGCCGCTCTCGCACGGCAGATTGCACGCGGCGTGGAAGAAACCGGGCTGCAGGCGCGCATCCGCACGGTGCCGGCGGTGGCTCCGATAACGCAAATCGCGTCACCTGCCGTGCCCGAAGATGGCGCACCGTATGTCGAGAAAAAGGATCTGGACGAATGCGCCGGCCTGATACTGGGCAGCCCCACCCGCTTCGGCAATATGGCGGCACCGGTGAAATACTTTATCGATACACTCGGCGCCGAATGGGCCAGCGGCACTCTGGTCGGAAAGCCTGCGGCGGTTTTCACCTCGACCGCCACCATGCACGGCGGACAGGAATCCACACTGCTTTCCATGATGACGCCACTTTTGCATCACGGCATGTTGCTGGTCGGCATTCCCTTTACCGAAGCCGCGCTGTCGACCACAAAAACCGGCGGCACGCCTTACGGTGCCAGTCATGTCGCGGGGGGCGAAGACGACCCAAAACTCAGCGCCGATGAAATGCAGCTGGCTCGCGCACTGGGCAAGCGCGTGGCGGAAACCGCCAGGAAACTTTCCGCATGAGTCTTTCAAAACGCTGGGCCACGCTTGGCATTATTGCCTTGGCGATGTATCAGGTGCTTTGGCATTGCTTACTGGCACCACCGGATAAAGCACCCGCATGGATAATTACGTTGCTTTTTGCGCTGCCGCTGATTCCGGTGTGCATTCTGGTCCTGATCAAACATCGTACTTTTGCTTTCTGGGGCGGCGCCCTGGCTTTGTTTTATTTCTCCCACGGCATCATGGAAGCATGGGCCGTAAGGGAGTTGTGGCCGCTTGGAATGGGCGAAGCCCTGATTAGCGTATGGGTTATCATTGCGTCCAGCTGGGACGGCATGAAAGCGCGTTTCGCAAAAAAACCGGCAGACAAAGCCGGCTGACACTTCGGGATTCGGGAATCGGCAATGGAAGAATTATTAATCGTCACCACCGGCGGCACGATCGACAAGATTTATTTCGACGACAAATCCGACTATCAGGTGGGCGACCCGCAAATTGGCGGCATCTTGCGTGAACTTGGCGTTGCGTTCCGCTTCACGGTGATTCCGATCATTCGCAAAGACTCGCTGCATATCAACCAGGAAGATCGCGAATTATTGCGCGCCACCATCGCGGCGCAATCGGCGAAAAATGTATTGGTCACGCACGGCACCGACTCGATGGTGGAAACCGCGAAAGTGCTTGCAACGATTCAGGATAAAACCATCGTGCTGACCGGCGCATTAAACCCTGCCCGCTTTCGCGGTTCGGATGCCGAGTTCAATATCGGCACCGCAGTGGGTGCAGTGCAATCATTGCCGCCCGGCGTCTACATCGCGATGAACGGTCGCATCTGGGATCCGGCGAAAGTGAAAAAGAACGTCGCGGCCAATCGCTTTGAACCCATTGGCTAGCATGCAGTCTTCCCGGGAGCTGCTTTGAGTAATCAACAAAAAACGGCGCCATCAGCGCCGTTTTTTGTTGTCAGCCCTTGATTGCAGCAATACGGATTTAGTAAACACCCGTGAGATTCAGGAACCAACCTTCATGATCAAAATCCAGCGACGTCAACTGGTCGCTGAACTGCGTGAAGTTGTAGCCGACGCCAACGCGGAAGTTTTCATTGATATGCCGATCAACGCCAATCAACCAGCCCTGGCGTGTAGCGTCGTCCTGCACGGTATTCAACCAGCGGTACTCCAGCAAACCGTCCCATTTATAGGTAGTTTGATAGCGCACCTGCGCCGCCATGAAATTGGCGGTGCTGTCGAACCACGGGCCAGCCGCACGTGTAAGACGGGCTTCACCGTGGCGACGTGCCACTTTACCGGCCAATTCCCAACTGTCATTTGCCCGGTAAATACCTTCGAAAGCGAGTATCTGTGAACGCTGATCGTAATCGGACAGGGTTTCCTGCCCGAAGCTCGTCAAATCGTACAAATACGTATAGCGACCCAGTACGTTCCAGCGATCATTGTCGGCAGGACGATAGGAAAAACCAAAATTGCCTTCGATGAATTTCGCATCGGCCAACGGATCGATCAGATCTTCGGTAGTACCGAAATTCAAACGCGCTGCGACACGCCAGTCATCGTTTATCTTGTAGGAAAGACGGTTGGTGCCAACCCATTGCTTGCGCTGTTCGACACCGGTATCGCGGCGATATTCCAGTTTGCTGTTCCAGCTCATGTCCTGATTGGTGAAACCGCCGCTGACGCTGTAGGCGTTGCGATCGACGATACCCGATGCGTTCTCGAGTTCGCCTTGCTGCAAGGTAAAGCCCGTGGTCCAGCCTTCTCTCGGATAAAAATCCATTCCAAAAGTATGGGCAATGCCGCTTTCGTTTGGTGTTTTCAGGAATTGGCTTTCATTGAACAAATTAACCTGACTGGAAATCCGCCAGCGTTGACCAAGGGTAAAGCCGGTCGGATTCTGGCGACCGAACAAGGTGTCGCCGGTCGTCGTATCGGTCGAATAGGTGTAGGCACCGTAGATCGAATGTTCCGGGCTTAAACGGTATTCGGCATTGATGCGTGCGGCATCGCCGCGGTCACCGGTCGTATATTCGGCGCCGACCGAAGACAGGTTGCCGAAGGTATATTTCGCACCGGCGGTGTAGGCGTCGTTATTCGCGTAATTGCCGCTGTCGTCATCGAGCGTGACTTGCGCAACGCCATAGAGTTCAAGATTGTTTTGCAGACGTTGGCCATAACGCAGCGCAGCGAGGGTTCCCGATGCCGAAACACCGGCAATGGTGTCGGTAACATGGCGCAGTTCGCCGGTCAGTTCCGCATTGGCGTTGGGGCGATATTGCACCTGCATCTGCGCTTGTTCGACGGCATTGGTGCCGCGTTTGGCATCGCTGTAACGGCCGCTCAAACGCCATTGCTCATTGATGTTGCCGGCAAATTCAAAGCCCGTTTCTTCGGCTTTGTCGCCGGTATCGGCGCGTGATACCGAGAAACCTGGATCGATTTCGCGCCACCATGCACCCGCCGTCCATTCCTGTTCTGTCCAGCCCAGCTCCTTGAAGTTGGCACGAGCTTCCACGGCATTGGCATCGCCTTCACGATTGACCGCGCCGACCGGATTGATTTGGGTAAACGACAAGCCGCCGTTATCCGAATAGAACACCGGCGCACTGGTGGCTTGCGAGCTGGCGTGTTCGAATTTCAGATAGGTGCCACGAGCCGCCTGCAGGGTCAGATCAACGCCTTGCAATTGGTAATCGTCGCCGGCACGGTTTTCATCGACATAGGTGCCGCCGATGGCGACGTGATTACCCAGCCATGCGCGTCCACGCAAGCCTGTCGTCATGTCATCGCTGCTGAAACCGGAAGGAATATATTCGTAATCGACCAGCAGACGGTTTTCGAAACCGTCCAGTGGCTGGTCGCGAATGATGCTGGGCAAATTGTCGCGCACGATTTGCGACAGCGGACGCGTCAAGATCAAGCGGCCTTGCATGGCGTCGATATCGTAATCGACACCGACCACCAGATTGGCACGCGTTTCGACGCGACCGGTGGTCGTATCGCGGACTTCGAGTACGACCTGCTGCGAGCCCGGCAACAAATCGGTGTTGCGCAAATAATACAAACTGCCGCCGGTACCGAGGAATTCGGTATGGCCATAAGCGCTTTGCGCATTGGCAGCGAAGCCGCGCAATTCTCGTTTCGGATCACCCAGCTTGGTTGTTTCCGGACTACGCCAATTCAGTGCCGCACCGTAAAGACTGCGGCTGTACTGGCCAAACTCGGTACCGGTAAAACCGGTGCTGAAATTGCCCCACAGCGCCTGACTCTTGTCCCAGTCAACGCGGACATAAAGCTGCCCTTGCGTATCGACATCGCGATAGGTCGTGGAATCGTCGCCATACACCGGATAGTACTGGTCGGGATCGAGACGACGGAATACATCGCGTGGATCGGCATCCAGAAAGCCGTTGAACAAACGCGAGATTTCCTGTTCGCGGGTATCGGCCTGCGCCGTCACCAGGTATTTCCCCTGTACTTTGCCTTTGAGATAAAACGCCAGGCGACCTTCGGTGATAAAACCGTCGTACTTGTCGTCTATCCCCGCGGGCACCATCGAACCACCGACGGAATTATCCGACAACGTAACGTCGGCCAGCGCCACCAGAAACATGTAGCGTCCGCTGACCGCGACATCCATGCTTTGTTTGGTGATTTGCGTCTTGTCGAGAATTTCCACATCGAAGCGATGCGTTCCGACCGGCACCAGATACTCGGCAACGAATTTACGTTGCTGGTCAACCGGATAATCCTGTCCGTTGATTTTTATTTGTGCGCCTTCTGCAACATCTTCGCCGCGCACGCGCACGCGTGAACCGTAAATGCGGATATTCTGCTGACGCAGGCCATTCGACGAAAAACTCTGGTCGAGTAATTGCCTAGCCTGGATTTGCGAGGCAGACAAGCCGAGTTCGGCGTTGACCGCCGAATTCAGCAAACCTTGCTGCTGCTTTTTCACGTCTTCCGGCCGCACCAACTGTATGCGCTGCGGCTGCGTTTCATCGAAGTTACCCTCGTCATCGTAGGCACGGGCGACAAAAATCAAATCGTCCCCCTGGCGCAGATTCAACCCGTTCGGCAAAGCGCCATCCCATTGTATCGAGCTGACGTTTTCCAGAGGCACGTCGATTTTTGCCAATGCCTCGGTGTAGTCGACGTCGGTGCCGCGATAAACCGAAATTTCGATGCGCTTCATGAACGCGACGTAATTGGTGCGCGAATAGAAGCTGATTGATTCCTGTATTTTACCTTCGGCATATGGCGCAATCGAATTGGCAGTGACATTCAGCTCGGGCTGCGACAGTTGCGGATCTTCGGTCGCCCAGATCAGGCCACCATTGGGCAGTTCGATTTGTGCACGGCCAAGCTTCGGTGCCGACACCGGTTTGGTCTGTTTTATTTCTACCCGGCGATTGCGTTGCAAATCGCTTTTATCGGCAAGCTTCGATTCCGCTTCACCCATGCTGCGCAGCTCGACTTCGGTCGCCGGTTCAGTTGCTACATCCTGCGCCAACACTGTCCCGGCACCCAGGGTGCCGAGTATGCCGATCAGGGTGCAATCCAGACACTTCATACGCGTATTCATTGACCAAGGCTTCCTGTTCATTTGCCAGCTCCCGGCACCTTCTCGGCAGCCTCCACTTCCACTTTCAGATTGGCTTTTGCTTCCGGTCCAAGGCGGCTGGCGATATCCGCCAACACGGCCTTGGCGCGACGCAGCGCCAAGTCATGATTGTATTCATCACTGCCGCGCATATCGGCGTAACCGGTCAACACGACCGTGCCGCCCTTGGCGCTTTCAATCCGTGCAGCAATTTCGTCAAGCATGCGGGTGTATTCCGGTTTGATCGTCGTGCGATCGGTATCGAAATACACCGCGCCCAGCTCGATTGGTGCTTCGGCTTGCGGTATTGGTTCCGGCTCCGGTTCGGGTGCAATCACTTTCGGAGGTGGCGGCAACTTCACACCGAAGTCGAAGCGCACCGGTATCGCAGGCGTGACACGACGCAACAATGGGTTTTCGGTAGTAAACACGGCACCTTCCGGAATCGTGGATTTGTCCACCTTGACCACTACGTTTTGACCGCGCTCCTGATTCGAAAGCGTTATGCCTTCGAAGTGATAGCGACCCTTCGAATCAGTTTCGGCAATCCAGCCTTCCACGGTCGCAACGCGAACACCCGGAACGCCTTTCTCGCCTTCATCCTGCCAGCCGTCACTATCCTTGTCGTCCCAGACTTTGCCCCAGATGCGGCTTTGTTCGAACAATGGATCGGCACCGCCGGCCATCGTCACAGCAGCCGAAGCCGAGTTACTGACCGCGACGCCAAACTGGAACACCGTGGCTTCATTGATGAACTCGCCCGATGGCAAGCCGGCACTGACACGCAACAAGTAACGAATCGTTGCTGTACCGCCAACGGCAACATCGATGCCCGAGAATGTGATCGGACCGGTGCCGCTGGTCGTGCCCGCATTGTCGGTATCCACAATCACCACGCTGCCGGGCACGAAGTTGAAACCTGCCGGCGGCGTATCAACGACATTCGCGCCAATCACCGGAATGGCGCCAATGTTCTGGATGGTCAGCGTGTAGCTGATCAACGAACCTGCCGTCACCTGCTTCGGATTGACCTCTTTGAGCAGGCGCAATTTATCCTTCTTCGGTACGACGGTCAGCGTGACCGTGGCATCGTCGCAATCCGGCGGCAAATCGGCATCGCAAATCTGATACGTGAAGCTGTCGTTACCCACGAAGCCGGGGTTCGGCGTGTAGGTGAACGAGCCATCAGAATTGAACACCAAGGACCCGTTGCCCGGATTGGTCAGCTGGTTATAGACGCTCGCTCCGTTGCCAGCTGTGTCATTGCCGATAACCGTTGCGCTCACCGGGTCGCCTTCGGTAAACACCGTGACATCATCGTTGGCGACTGGAACCAAATCCGTATCGTTGTCGAGAATGCTGCCCGTACCCACCAGCGTCGCGCCTAGCGATGCATCGCCCGAAGTGACACCGGTAATCGTGATGAGCACGGTTTCGGTCACTTCGTTTTGCACATCGTTGAGCGTCGGTACGACGATAGTCACCGAGGTACTGCCTGCGGGAATGGTTATCGTCAATGTCGGTGGTGTGTAATCAACACCCGGGGTCGCCGTGCCACTCAAGGTAATCGTGATCACCGTATCGGTGAGCGAAGGTGTCGTCAGACTGATGAGGTAACTCAGGCCGCT
>Ga0208114_1000280_pt1 | contig 13261 bp, 15 predicted proteins | sample LakWasMeta2_LOW4_2_FD_183854 | JGI IMG/M metagenome (GOLD analysis project Ga0208114, IMG submission 183854) | Freshwater sediment methanotrophic microbial communities from Lake Washington under simulated oxygen tension - Sediment Metagenome... | ecosystem: Environmental > Aquatic > Freshwater >... | reverse complement strand
ATAAAGCCTAGTTAAAAACAAGAACTTCATAACATGCAAGATCAAATATCATTGATGGCTGTTCAAGATTAATCAGCATCCTGCCGGATGCGTTATCTATAGAATAAAATATGGTCTGGCTTAAAGCCTGCGTGGGCAATTGATAAAAACAGCAACATCTTGGACTTTTATGATTTTTTTAAATAAATGAGCGTTTATTAAATTTGGCCACACCTGCACCATCCCATACAAGGCTACAATTACAGATATGCTAGATTTTTTTCGCATCACGTCATCAGAAATCACCATACTGCTACTCTCGCTGAAAGTAGCTTTATTCTGTATAGCGCTGATTCTTGTGCCAGCCACAGCAGTGGCATGGCTACTTGCCAGAAAAACTTTTTGGGGTAAATCTCTACTCGACAGCCTGGTTCACCTGCCGCTAGTGCTGCCGCCGGTTGTGCCGGGCTTTTTACTTTTACTCTTATTCGGCAACCAGGGTTTTATCGGCAAGTTCCTGCATGAAAGCTTTGGCTTCAGCATTGCTTTTACATGGATGGGCGCAGTCGTTGCCTCTGCGGTCATGGCATTCCCACTGATGGTGCGTTCAGCTAGGCTTGCAATAACGCAGGTAGATAAAGGCCTGGAGATTGCAGCGCAGTCATTAGGTGCGCATCCGTTAAGGGTGTTTTTCACCATCACATTGCCTTTAGCCATGCCCGGCATGATTACCGGCCTGATTTTAGCGTTCAGCCGCAGCATGGGTGAGTTTGGCGCAACCATCACGTTTGTTGGCAATATCGAGAACGAAACACGCACCTTGCCGCTCGCTATCTACAGCTACACACAGACTCCGGATGGCGATGTTGCCGCTTTACGCCTGGCAATACTGAGCATGGCATTGGCGCTAGGCGCCTTAATGATCAGCGACAAGCTAGAACGCAAAGCCCAAAGACAGATTGGGCACAGCCATGATTGAGATACAGGCGCACCATAAACGCCCACATTTCGAGCTGGACGTTGCGCTGCAACTAAGCCATAAAGTCACTGCACTTTTCGGCCCCTCCGGCGCCGGGAAAAGCACATTGCTAGGCATCATCGCAGGAATCATTAAGCCAGATAATGGCCGCATAATGATTAATGGTGAATGCCTGTTCGATAGCAAACAACATATCAATAAACCGATATTCGAACGCAGAATTGGGCTGGTCTTTCAGGATGGCCGCTTGTTTCCGCATCTGACAGTTGAGCACAACCTGGATTACGCGCTGCGTTTCATACCACCAGACCGGCAGCAGTTTAACTTGAACCAGATAGCAAGCCTGCTTGAGATCAGCCACTTGCTGAAACAGCGCCCGCATCAGCTTTCAGGCGGTGAAAAACAAAGGGTCGCGCTTGGAAGGGCACTGCTGAGCTCACCCAGGCTGTTAATGCTGGATGAGCCATTGGCATCTTTAGATGACAGGCTAAAAAACCAGATTCTGCCGTTCTTAAAACTTGTCGCCAATGAAGTCAATATTCCCATGATTTACATCAGTCATTCCAGAGACGAAATCATGCAGATCACCAGCAATATAGTGCATATCGAAAATGGAAAAATTAAGGCCTGATATTCCTTTATTGCAGGCACATTCAAGATTATGATGCTTACTTATTAATTTTAAACGAGAGCCCCAAAATGGCAGCCCCAAAAGATACTATCGACACAACTCCAAAATGCGGCTGCGGCCGTAGCCTGCACATGCCTTACTGTGATGGTAGCCATGGCAGGTCAGAAGCACAATATGAGGAATGGAAGCGTCAAACTGAACTGGAAAAGCAAAAAACTGAATCAAGCAAAAACAAGTAATTCAGTTTTATGGCAACTCCTGATTAATTTCTATATCGACTGTTCTTCCATCCGGCTTCACAGCCGCTGAAAGCCCTTGCAGATCACCTGGTTGCTGTTTGGCATCACCAGTTTTTGATATGCGCGCCACCAATACCACCTCACTTGCCTGTGACAGTTTGTGGCTGGGCATGATTGAGGTGGAATCATCCAGATGATAGGTATACGGCAGATTGCCAACAGTTGTACGTACAATTGCCAGAGGCATAGGTGGGCCAGCTTTGGCGCGGGCAAATATGAATACCGTAGCTGATGGATCCAATTTGCTGATGAGCCTGGGCGAAACGCTTACCGTACCGCCAACACCCGAGTTCCCACTCATAATTGCCGCCACTGGTGGCGGCGTTTCTTTTTCACCGGACAATGCCCTGACCTCGCTTAGTGAGGCTTTGATTTCTGGCAATAACTCTGAATCCGCAGGCAGGTTTTGTTGCAAACGCTCCCAGTAAACAATGGCCTGCTTATAGTCTTTACGGTCATATTCCGCTGTGGCCGCCAACATGAGCGCCTTAACATGGTTGGGGTCAATCTTGAGCGCTTGCTGCACAAGTTCTTCAGGCTTGCCGGTAAGCTTATGTCCATTCACTACGGCCAGCGCATCGGCATAATCAGCCAGTAGTTGTGGGTCATCTTTAATGATATTCACTGCTTTTTCGTATGCTGGTATCGCATTGGCATGTTGCCTGAGCTCTACATAAGACCTGCCCAACAAAGCCCAGCCTGCACCATCACCCGGATTTTTTTCAAGCTTCTGCTTCAGTGAAGCCAGCAATGGCTCCAGATCAGCCATCATCGTACTGTTATTCAGGGTGCTGTGGCCTGGCATTGCCTGAGAAGTCATATCAGGTGCAACAGCTGGAATCGAAATAGAATCAGGGCTGCCAAGCTTGTAATACAGCAAACTGGCCGCCAAAGGTAACACCACCACCAGAATAGCCGCCAGCCGCCTGTCCGGTGAACTCACCGTAACAGCACTTTCCGTATCGCCGACTTCTTCCAGAAAACGGCGCTCCAATTCACTTTTAGCCAAATCATATTGAGCAGTGTCCAGCACGCCTGTCGCTTTATCCTGCTCAAGCTCGGCAAACTGCTGACGGAAGATAGCGCGTTTTTCTGCGTTGGCGTCAGTACTTGCAGCGGCATTCGGGCGCAGCAATACCGGCAGCATCAACGCCAGTATGACTAGCAGCAATACAATAGCAATTATCCAGAACACCAGCATTATGATTCCTTATTTAACAATTCACTGATCTTATGCGCTTCATCTGCGCTAAGCGGCAACTCTGCAGCCAACTTTTCACGTCTGCGCAACATCACAAACAAACCGGCAACACCTGCCAGCAGCAGCACAAAAGGCCCAAACCACAATAACACTGTGCTTGACTTGAGTGGCGGGCGATAACGCACAAAATCACCGTAGCGCGCTACCAGGTAATCAATAATGGCTTTATCACTCATGCCTTTGGCGGCCAGCTCACGAATTTCCTTACGCAAATCCTCTGCTAACTCTGCGTGTGAATCTGCCAGCGTCTGGTTCTGGCACACCAGGCAGCGCAGCTCTTCAGAAAGCCGCTGCACCTGCGCCTCTACCACAACATCTTCCTGTAAAGGCCGTGCTTCCTGCGCCCAGCTGCAATTAAGCAGCAGTGAAAAACAAAAAAATGTGATTAAACAGAATGTACGTTTCATTGTGCTTGCAGCCTTTTTACCAGAGGCAGAATCTTATCGCGTAACACTTCTTCAGTGACCGGCCCAATCTGCTTATAGGCAATAACCCCTGCCCTATCGATGACATAAGTCTCAGGCACACCGTAAACACCGTAATCGATGCCTACACGGCCATCTGCGTCCACCGCAGAGGCAACATAAGGGTTGCCACCCATATCAAGCCATTGCTGGGCTTCCTGCCGGGTATCTTTGTAATCCATGCCGTATAACGGAACAGCACCGCTTTTAGAAAGCGCTACCAGTAGCGGATGCTCTTCCCGGCATGCACCGCACCAGGATGCCCATACGTTGAACAGCCACACCTGACCCAGCATATCCTTATTGGAGATCTTTTTTTCCGGATCATCAAGGCGTGGCAGATTAAACGCCGGAGCAGGTTTACCCACCAATGGCGATGGCACTTCGCGTGGGTCTAGATTCAAGCCAACGCCTAAAAAACCCACTACGATCAAGAAAATAACTAAAGGCAATAAAAAACGTTTCATAGGTTTACTTATACTCCGCCTGCTTAAATAGTGCGTTTTCTCAAGCGATAACGTTTATCAGACAATGCCAGCAAGCCGCCAAAAGCCATCATCAAGCAGCCTACCCATATCCATTCCACCATAGGTTTATGATAAATGCGTACACTCCAGGCACCATTATCCAGCGGCTCTCCTAAAGATGCATATAAATCATGAATAATGCTTGGGCTAATGCCAGCTTCAGTCATCGGCATATTCTGCACGGTATACACGCGCTTTTCCGGCGTCAGTACGGTGCGCTCAACGCCATGTTTTGTAATGCGTATCTGGCCGCGGCTTGCGGTGTAATTAGGCCCATCTATCGCAGTAACACCCTCGAAAGTAAAGTCAAATCCGGCCAGGTGCGCCACATCTCCGGTTTGCATACGCACAGCAATTTCAGACTCAAAACCTTTCACAATGGTCACGCCCAGGGTAAACACTGCAATACCCAAGTGCGCAATCACCATGCCCCACCAAGAACGTGAAGTTGACCTTACACGGGCAGCCAATGGCTGCTCCGAACCGCCAAGACGCTGATAAATCAGGTTAACACTGGTACCGAAAATCCAGAATGCCAAAAACAGGCCTAACCCTATCATTGGCGTCCAATGACCTAATAGCAAAGGCAGGATAATTGCAGTAGCGGCACTCACACCAAACGCCCAGCGCAAACGTTGAGCCAGCTCAGGCAATGCTGCCTGCTTCCAGCGTGCGATGGGGCCAATACCCATTAAAAACAAGGCTGGCGTCATGAGTGGTGCAAAAACCGTATCAAAATATGGGGGGCCTACCGAGATTTTACCCAAGCCCAATGCATCCAGAAATAATGGGTACAGCGTACCAAACAATACAGAAATGGCAGCAACTGCCAGCAGTACGTTGTTCGCCAGCAGGAAACTCTCTCTTGAAACCACATCAAACTTGCCGCCACGTGCTATGGTTGGTGCGCGCCAGGCAAAAAGTGCCAGCGAACCGCCGATGACAACAACCAGAAATGCCAGAATAAACAAACCGCGCCTTGGGTCTGTAGCAAAGGCATGCACTGAAGTAAGCACACCGGAACGCACAAGGAAAGTACCAAGCAAACTTAAAGAGAATGCGCAGATTGCAAGCAGTACTGTCCATGCCTTAAAGCTGCCGCGTTTTTCAGTCACCGCCAGTGAGTGTATGAGCGCCGTGCCAACCAGCCACGGCATAAACGAAGCATTCTCTACCGCATCCCAAAACCACCAGCCGCCCCAGCCCAGTTCGTAATAAGCCCAGTTGCTGCCGGCCATAATGCCTGTAGTCAGAAACACCCAGGCTAATGTTGTCCACGGACGTGACCAGCGTGCCCATGCAGCATCCAGCTCACCGCCCAACAATGCCGCTATCGCAAAAGCAAACGCAACAGAAAATCCCACATAGCCCATATAAAGCATAGGTGGGTGAAACACCATGCCAGGATCTTGCAGCAACGGGTTCAGATCACGGCCATCCATCGCCGCAGGAATCAAGCGTTCAAACGGGTTGGAAACGGTCAGCATGAACAACAGAAAGCCAATGCTGATCAAACCCATCACACCCAATATCCGTGCGCGCATGGCATCAGGCAGATGTTTTGAGAAGAAACTGACCGCAACAGTCCATATACTTAAAATCATGGCCCACAACAGCAGTGAGCCTTCATGCCCACCCCATACTGCTGCAATACGATATTGCAGCGGCAGTTTTGAATTAGAGTTGGAGGCTACATAAGTTACCGAATAATCCATCGTGGCAAAGGCGTATGCCAGACAAAGAAAAGCAACTGAAATCAGCAGGAACTGCGCACGCGCAGCGGGCCTTGCCAAGCCCATCCATACCGCATTACCACGCGCGGCACCGATAATAGGAAAGCTGCCCTGTACCAGCGCAACCAGCAAGGCAAGAATTAAAGCAAAATGGCCAATCTCAGGAATCACAACTTTATCCTTTTGTATTCATTCGGTAAAATATTTTTGTACGAAACATTTTTTGTTTAATTTCATTTATAGCTATTCCTCAAATAATCCGATGATATAGCTAATCTCGCTTATTCGTCATACCAGCGTACCAGTGATTGGCATCACCGCTCCACTAAAGGGCTAAAGCCCTAAGTGGAAGCGCGAAAGGCTGGGCGTCCATTCCATTAGACCACGTGAATACTAGCGTTGTCTCGATAAACAACCATTCATGACTGCCACCTTGACTGGATTCCCGCCTGCGCGGGAATGACGAGGTCATAGATTTTAGAATTAAGAAAAAGCGCTCGTACAAAAGTCTTGGTAAATTAAATATTTTGAACAGTAACCTAGAAAAAACTATTTCGGTGCCACTAATGAACCAGTGCCCTGCTCTTTTGCACGCTTCAAGGCTTCAGCCGCTTCTGGCGGCATGTAGTTTTCGTCATGCTTTGCCAATACCTCACTGGCCTCAAACAGGCCATTAGTACCAACTTTGCCTTGTGCCACAACACCTTTACCCTCTTTAAACAGGTCAGGCAGTATGCCTTTATAAATCACCGGGATTGTTTTAGCGGTATCGGTGATTTCAAAGCGCACGGTTAAACCATCATCCTGACGCTTTAAGCTACCGGGCACCACCAAACCGCCAACGCGAAAGCCAGTGCCTTTGGGCACTTCGCCTTTTTCAACCTGTGTTGGCGTATAGAAAAACACCATATTGCTTTTAAACGCATTCAAAATCAGCATTGCCGCCAGGCCAAGCAAAGCCAGCCCGATAGCAATCAAAATGAAACGTTTATGTCTTGCTTTCATCGCCATAAATCAACCCTGTGCCAACAAACGAGATAAACGTAACGCCTGTGCGCTACGCTTGCGTAACGCCAATACTTCCCATATCAGGCACAACGCTGTGAGTCCAAATGAGAACCACACATAAAATGCATAGCCACCCATGTTAAAAAATGCTGTCCAGCTAGCCCATTGCATTATAAATTCACTCCTGATAACTGCTTAACCCACTCTGACGAACGTTCACGCTCCAGCATAATGCAGCGCACACGCATCAATGCTACGGCAATGGTGTACATCCAGAACGCCAAAGCCATCAGCAGCATGCCGATGAGCATAGTCGTCACCATTTTCGGTGCGGCACCCATGCTGATAGTTGAGCCCTGATGCAGGGTGTTCCACCATTTAACTGAAAAATAAATAATGGGCACATTAACAACGCCAACCAGCGCCAATAAAGCCCCTGCACGGTCAGCCCTGCGCACATCGTCAATAGATGATTGCAGTGCTATAAAACCTAAGTAAAGAAACAGCAAAATGAGTTCCGATGTTAATCGCGCATCCCATACCCACCATGTACCCCACATCGGCTTACCCCATAAAGAACCGGTAACCAGGGCGATGAAGGTAAAAATTGCACCCGTTGGTGCCAGTGCCTGCGCCATCATGGCTGACAAACGTGCATTAAGCGCCAGACCAAGCGCAGCCCAGCCAGCCATTACAATATAAATCACCATCGACATCCACGCCGCAGGTACATGCACAAAAATAATGCGATATGCCTCGCCCTGCTGAAAATCAGTCGGGGCGATTGCAAAGGCTATATAAAGCCCAACCACGGCAAAAGCTGTTGCCAGCCATGCAAACCATGGAATCATTCGCCCAGCCAGTGGGTAAAAGGTTTGCGGTGAAGAATATTTAAACCAGTTAATGTTCATAACAATGTCGTTTACTAAAGATGATTCATTCAACAGATATCCGTAACGCTGCTGCAGTGGCTATGGGTGCCAGCACTAACGAAAGCAAGGAGCAGGCTGCGAGTAACGAAAGGTGTGCCTGTGCACTCATACCATGCTGGCTTGCAGCTACAGCACCGGCGCCAAAGATTAGTACCGGAATGTACAAGGGCAGCACCAGCAAGGCAATGAGCAGCCCGCTACCGCGCACACCAAGTGTTAGTGCCGCACCAATTGCGCCAATTAAACTTAACGCAGGTGTACCTAACAGCAAAGCCAAGACCAGTACCAGCAACGCATCATTAGGCAGTGCATATTGCAAGCCGATAATGGGAGCCAGTAAAACCACAGGCAAGCCACAGACAATCCAATGTGCCAGAATCTTGGCGGTTACCAGCAATGCCAAAGGCTGCGGGGCAAGTAACATTTGCTCCAGACTGCCGTCAGAAAAATCCGTAGCAAACAAACGTGTAAGCGAAAGCATACCGGCCAATAACGCCGCCACCCAAAGCACGCCTGGTGCAATGCTGCTTAATACGGCAGGCTCCGGGCCTATGCCCAAGGGGAACAGGCTGGATACAATCAGAAAGAAAAACAAGGTTGTAGCAACGTCTGAACGCCTGCGCAACGCCAGCAGGAGGTCGCGCCTTAATATAATGACCCAGGCTTTGTTCAAGAATTCAACCTCAGAGTTTGCGTCGACTGGGCGCTAATCATAACATCCTGATGCGTTGTGATAATCGCCATGCCGCCTTTAGACATGTGCTGGCTTAAATGTGCTGCCAGCACGTCAACTGAAATAGCATCCAATGCCGCAAATGGCTCATCCAGAATCCATAACGGACAGTCTGTGAGCCACAATTTTGCTAATGCTACGCGCCTTTTCTGACCCTGTGATAATACGCGCACCGGCAAATGCGCACAGCGTTCAATCCCTGTGGCCCGCAATGCTTGCACCACACTTGAAGCATCTGCCTTGTAGCCTGCCAGTTGCGCAGCAGTCTGCAAATTCTCGGCAGCGGTCAAATCATCTTTCAGGCCGTTTAAATGTCCAACATACAACAGGTTTGACAAATAACTCTCAGCCCCCGGCGTTACCTGCTCGCCAGACCAGAATACATGCCCCGCTTCTGGCGTCATAAGACCACATAACAAACGCAGCAGGCTGCTTTTACCACTGCCGTTCTCGCCTAATACATACAGCAAACCGCCAGTATCCAGTTCAAAGCTGATATTTCTGAACAATACACGGTCACCGCGTATACATGCCAAACCATGTGCAGCAAGCTTATTAGATTTCAATGCGGTATCCAATAAAGGCCGCATCACGCAAGGTGCGTGTTTTTACACCGGCACTTTCCGTATTATCTATATCGAAACGAATTTCTGCTTCCAGAGTTGCTTTATCCCGCAAGCGGTAACTTGCCCGCACTGTAGGGGTTATTAAGTAAGTGACTGTATTAGGATCTGAATCTTGGCGTAACAATTGCAGGGAACTGTCAATTCGCCATTTTTCGGCCGGCACCACGCCGTTGCTGTACAGAATTGACTGCGAGCGGCTAACATTGCTGGTGCTGTATCTTGCACTAATCAGAGATGTATCATCTTTAAACAAGGTATCTGTACCGATTGCCTGAATATGATATGTCCATATATTGCCGCTGCCCCCGACTGAGTTAGAAAAGTTGGTAATTTCCTGAGGTGTCAGGACAATGCCATTTTCCAACGCACGTTTTTTAAATAGTTCAATAGCCGCAGCGCTGGCGCCTGGCGTACCTGTAGTTCTATTCACCTGAATATCACCGCCCAATTGCCAGCGTGGCGTTATCTGGCGTGTGGCACCGAATAAAGCGGTGTCAGTTTTCAAAGTATTATCTATAGCAAATTTACGCAGGTCAGATTCAGGAATCCCGGCGCGAATCGCCTGATTTAAAGTCGTATACAGGCCACCTAGCGCACTGCTGGTAAGGCTGTTCACTGTTGTTAAGACAGGTGAATTGCGATGGTCAAGCAGCATATTGAAGTTGGTACCACCTTCGGTCTGCATATTGCCCTGTACCATCGCGATATTAACACGGTCATAAAGTGTATCGTAATCCACTAATGAGTATACAGACTTACCATTAGCAAAATATCGCAATTCACCGCCGATTGCACGGCGGTCTGTAACGTCTTTAACCTGCTGATTTACAAAAAATACATTGCCGCTCCAATTTTCAGCAAGCGGGCCAATATCCAGATTGATACCGTAAAAACTACGTAAATAATCAACTTTATATTCATCTAAAGTACCGGCTACAACATTTACCCGATATTTAGGCGTAATGCCATAACCCAGCCATGCACCATCAAAACGGCCCAGCACCCCGCCAGAATTACCATTTTGCCGCCCCAGACGCACTAGGTAGTCAATGTCTTTATTCTTGACCTCGATATAGGCAGCATCAGTTCTATCCCTATTCTTATGGTTATCACCAGGTAAAAAATCCATGGTCTGCCTGTTGCGGAATACCATTTTAGTATCGTACTCATTTTGCTGTGATCGCATGGTCAGGTTGATACTGCTCACCAAGGCAGATTGATCATGCGTATGTGAATTATTTGGGCCCAACAGATAATTATGACTATGCGCGTTATAAAAATATTGATCCCAGCTGCCATAAACCGTGGTCTCATGTATCTCTTTGATGCCTTTTTTTGCATCCTTCACAACAGTCTTGCTCGACTTTAATGCAGTATCAACGGTTGCAAGATGCTCTTTCACACGGCTAACGCCTTCACCATCCGGGTATAGTTTTAAATACAATGCATATTCAGCACGGGCCTTGGCCAACTCACCGTTCTTCTCACGTGCTACACCAATCAGTTCCTGTGCATCCTGTGAAGATGTCGTCAACGGGAGGTTGAGAACTGTATTAAGCAGCTCAATCGCTTTCGGATAATCATTAAGGCCAATCGCCACGCGGCTTTCTGCTATCAGCTTGCTTGCGTAATCGTTCATTGTCATACCAGCAGGGATGCCGGGGATTTCAACAGGCATGGAATCAGCAGTTTGTGGTACTGCAACCGGTGCCTTTACTTCCGGCGCCAGTGGCTCCACATCTTTAGGTAATGGCACATGCACAATAATGCCGCGCCCGCTGCTATCAGGAGTGATTCTGAATTTAACAGGTTTTTTAAATTTGATTGAAATACTGTTAGATGCCTGATCTGGAAAATTCACCGTAAAATCCGGCACCAATTTAGTTGGCGGCGCACTTAAAAACTCACGTGCGGTTGGAAGCGTCAAACCTAACGACTGATACTCCGGAAACTCCAGAAATATCTGAATACGGCTGCTATCTTTAGTAGGAGAGTGCCTGATATAGCGAATTTGCGTCTGAAAGTCGATATGAATATCAGCCTCTGTCGCCGTCTGGACTATTTCAACTTTATCTAGAATAGGCTCTGCCAGCGCAACCAACGGCAGAAATGCACCTATCACGATTAAACATGCATAAAACTTTTTAAAAATTTTCATATATTCCAGATTTTCTATAACCTTAATTTTATTATGGGCAATGCTATTAAATTACAGCAGTTACGTCAACAAGTTACGCTATTTATATAAAGCCACATATAATAAAAAATATCACTTTTTACTTAATATTTAATTACTTATCGAACGTATTGGTGTTATGGCAACCAGAGTCATTGCAATCAATAGCAGTAGATTTTCTATGGGTTACTGATTTAGATTCAACGCCTGGATATTTAGCTCCATGACATGATTTACAAGTACCGGTCAGCAAAGAGTGATTTGGTTTTTTGGTATTACCAAAATCAGAGGTTCCCACATGACAAACATCACATGAAACCGTAGTCGGTACATGGTTACTTGGTTTTCCTTTTGCTGTACTACCGTTATGGCAATTTGAGCAGGTTCCTGCAACTACGCCATTATGGTTCATCGTTGCGCCACTAAAGGTAGTCGTGCTCTTATGGCAAGTCTCGCAAGATGCTGTGGTTTGAATATGGCTGCTTGGTTTGCCAATGGCCGTGCTGCCATTATGGCAATTAGCACAACCGCTGAGAATACCGGTATGGTTCATCGTCGCACCACTGAAGGTACTGGTGCTCTTATGGCAGGTCTCGCACGCCGCAGTTGTCTGGATATGGCTACTTGGTTTGCCTAATGCGGTGCTGCCATTATGGCAACTGGCACAACCTGAAATAATCCCAGTATGGTTCATGGTGCCAGTACTGAAAGTGCTGGTGCTCTTATGGCAAGTCTCGCAGGCAGCCGTGGTTTGTATATGATTGCTTGGTTTACCCATGGCCGTGCTGCCATTATGGCAACTGGCACAACCTGAAACAATCCCCGTATGGTTCATCGCCGTACCACTAAAGGTACTGGTGCTCTTATGGCAGGTCTCGCACGCAGCCGTGGTCTGGATATGCGTACTGGGTTTACCTAGTGCAGTGCTACCGTTATGGCAGCTGGCGCAGCCGGAAGTAATTCCCGTATGGTTCATGGCTGCACCGGTAAATGTGGTAGTACTCTTATGGCAGGTTTCACACGCTGCTGTCGTCTGAATATGGGTACTTGGCTTGCCTTTGGCAGTACTACCATTATGGCAGCTGGCACAACCGGATGTAATACCTGTGTGGTTCATAGTACCGGTACTGAAGGTACTGGTGCTCTTATGGCAGGTTTCGCAAGCAGCTGTGGTTTGGATATGCGTACTTGGCTTGCCCAAGGCAGTCGTACCGTTATGGCAGCTGGCACAACCGGAAGTGATGCCGGTGTGGTTCATCGCTGCACCGGTAAATGTGGTGGTGCTCTTATGACAGGTTTCACACGCTGCACTGGTGGTGATATGGGTACTTGGCTTGCCTTTGGCGGTGGTACCGTTATGGCAGCTGGCGCAGCCAGATGTAATACCCGTATGGTTCATAGTGCCGGTACTAAAGGTACTGGTGCTCTTATGGCAGGTCTCGCACGCAGCCGTGGTCTGGATATGCGTACTGGGTTTACCTGGTGCAGTGCTACCGTTATGGCAGTTGGCGCAGCCGCTGGTGATACCGGTGTGGTTCATGGTTGCACCGGTAAATGTGGTGGTGCTCTTATGGCAGGTTTCGCACGCTGCACTGGTGGTGATATGGGTGCTTGGTTTGCCTTTTGCAGTAGTTCCATTATGGCAGGTTGCACAACCAGAACTGATCCCTGTGTGACTCATGATTGCAGTACTAAAGGTACTGGTGCTCTTATGGCAGGTTTCACACGCTGCACTGGTGGTGATATGGGTACTTGGTTTGCCAAGCGCCGTCGTTCCGTTATGGCAGGTCGCACAACCGCTGGTGATACCGGTATGGTTCATGCTGGCGCCGCCCTTGAAGCTCACAGTGCTCTTATGGCAAGTCTCGCACGCCGCTGACGTTTGGATGTGGGTGATTGGTTTGGCTTTTACA
>Ga0208114_1000278_pt1 | contig 13266 bp, 14 predicted proteins | sample LakWasMeta2_LOW4_2_FD_183854 | JGI IMG/M metagenome (GOLD analysis project Ga0208114, IMG submission 183854) | Freshwater sediment methanotrophic microbial communities from Lake Washington under simulated oxygen tension - Sediment Metagenome... | ecosystem: Environmental > Aquatic > Freshwater >... | reverse complement strand
GCGGTATCCAGTATCTGATTGAGTATCCTTTTAGGCAAACCTTCGATTGAAAGCAGGTGCTTCAGGTTGCCGTCACGGTCGAGTTGAGGATTATTCATGCTCTTGAGTTCTCGCGCTGTTGTGTTTAGTAAGTTCAAGGGCCAGTGTGCCGTCTGTCAGTTTTGTTAACTGCAAGTGCTGTGAGGCATCCAGCGTAATATCTGCTGCAACGATCTGCGGCACAATCGGCAGTTCGCGTCCGCCGCGGTTTACCAGGGCGACTAAGCTGATGCTGGCAGGGCGACCGTAATCGAATAGTTCGTTCATGGCTGCACGTGTGGTGCGGCCGGTGTAGAACACGTCGTCGATCAGGATAATATGTTTGTTTTCTACGTCGAACGGAATCTGGCTGGGGCGGTTTTCTGCTTTTAAGCCGCGTTGTGCGTAGTCATCACGATAAAATGACACATCCAGTGTGCCATGTTCAATCTCGTGTTTGCTGATGCTGTTTTCAAGTGCGGTCAGCAGTCGTTGCATCAGCCATACGCCGCCGCTGTGAATGCCGACCAGTGCGGTATTTTTTTGCAATAACGGTTCCAGCTTCTGTGCGAGAACTTTCAACAAGTCTTCTGCATCGGGTAATTGCGGAGAGTGTGAATTTGAATGATTTTCTGTCATGCCGTTATTTTACTGAATATTTATCATCGCTAGTAAATCTTCTTGTTGACATTGTATAAAAACCTATTCAATCATTGTGATAGGTTATCAAAATAACTGCGTAATATGGTCTGCGCCGCTACCTGATCCAGCATGGCTTTCTGCGCGCGGCCTTTTATGCCGCTTTCATTAAGCAGCTGGCTGGCCTCTGCCGAAGTGTAGCGTTCATCGATCAAGGCTACGGGCAGGTTGAAGCGGCCATTGAGGCGGCGTGCAAATTTTTTGCAGAGCTGGGTAACTTCAGTTTCGCTGCCATCGAGACTTAATGGCAAACCCACTACCAGCAGTTTGGGCTGCCATTCATTCACTAGCTGGGTGATTGCGGCAAAACGCACTTCGTTGCTTTCGTTATCGATTGTCGTCAGCGGGTTGGCACTATGGATCAAATGCTCTCCGACCGCAATGCCGATACGTCTTTCACCAAAATCAAAGGCCAGCACTGTGCCGGACTGCACCTTGCTTTTTTCGTAAACATTTTCGTTGTCAATGAGTTGCATATTTTTTCAGTGTCAGGCGTGCCCTGCGACGTCTGACAGCATCGATACATCAAAGCCGAGCAGAGCCATCGCAGCTTTGAGCTGCTCCTCGTGTGGTGTGTCAAACAGCACTTTGTTCAGCGTTTCCTGATCCTTGGGTTTGACAGATAGCCAGGCATTCTGGGAAATTTCCTGCTCCAGCTGGCCGGCAGTCCAGCCGGCATAGCCGAGCGAAAGCAGCAATTTTTCAGGGGCATTGCCACTTGCCACAGCGTCCAGAATGTCTTTTGAGGTCGTCAATGCGGTATTGCCCGATACGGTGATGGAGCTATCCCATTCACCTGGCGGCTGATGCAGTACAAAGCCACGCTCAGGCTGCACCGGGCCGCCATAAAGCACGGGTCTGGCTACCAGTGTCTGGTTCTGCAGGTTAAGATTGATTTTTTCAAACAAAGCCCCGTAGGTCATCTCTGTAGGCTGGTTGATCACAATACCCATCGCGCCGTCCTGATTGTGTGTACAGATGAATGTGACCGATTTTGCAAAATAAGGGTCTGTCAGGGTGGGCATTGCAATTAAAAAGTGCCCGGTGAAGTTGGTATTTTCTAGTGTCATAACGTTTAAGCTGCAGAGCCTGCTTCCAGATACCCTGTGACTTCCAGGCCAAAACCCGCCATGCTAGGCATTTTGCGCGGATTCGCCATTAATTTCATCTTTCTTACGCCGCAGTCCAGCAGTATCTGCGAGCCTATGCCATACGTTCTGAGTTCCTGGTTGATACGTATAGGCTCATCTGCGCCTTGAATGCGTTCAATGATACTGTTGCCGGTTTCTTGCTGGCGCAGCAGTACCATGACGCCAGCTTCTGCCTTGGCAATCACTTCCATGGCTTGTAGGGTGTTCCAGCTATGCGAGCAGCTGGTGCTATCCAGTAAATCAAATACTGAAAGCGGTTCGTGTACGCGCACCAGTACTTCTTTATCCGCTGTTGGGTGGCCCTTGATTAAAACCAGATGTGTTTCCTTGCCGATTTTATCGGTATAGGCAACCAGTTTCATTTCGCCGTAAGGGGTCTGTACCATGCGCTCAGCGCTACGTTCAATAAAACTTTCAGTTTCTGCCCGGTAGTGAATCAGGTCGGCAATCGTGCCGATTTTAAGCTGATGCTCTGCCGCAAACGACATTAAATCGGGCAGGCGTGCCATGCTGCCGTCGTCTTTTAATATTTCGCAGATAACACTTGCGGCTTCCAGTCCTGCCAGTTCGGCTAAATCACAGCCTGCCTCGGTATGGCCGGCACGTACCAACACGCCGCCATCCATTGCCGCCAGCGGGAAAATATGACCCGGGCTGACAATGTCCTGGGGCTTTGCATTTTTGGCTACAGCGGCCTGTACGGTACGTGCGCGGTCAGCGGCTGAAATGCCGGTAGTAACGCCCTCGGCGGCTTCAATAGAAACAGTGAAATTAGTGCCCATGCGCGCGGCATTTTTCTCTACCATTTTTGGAAGATTTAACTGGTTGCAATGTGCTTCGGTAAGCGTAAGGCAAATCAGCCCGCGACCGAATTTTGCCATGAAGTTGATATGCTCAGGCGTCGTAAATTCAGCAGCCAGCACTAAATCGCCTTCGTTCTCACGATGTTCGTCGTCTACCAATATGACCATACGGCCAGATTTGATTTCTTCGATGATTTCCTTGGCAGGGCTGATATGGCTAGTCATTATTGTTTGGCCCTTTATTTTCCGGATTAACTGGGTTTTTGTATTCTTTTGGGTTTTCAGATTCCCCCGGGCTTTCCGCCTCCCAAAGTGTCATGCGCTCTACATAGCGTGCAATCTGGTCAACCTCAAGGTTGACTTGATGACCGCTGGCCAGCGATTTCAGTGTCGTGTTTTCGAGTGTATGCGGAATCAGGTTAATGCTGAATATGTCGTTAACGATACTATTAACGGTTAGGCTCACACCGTTTATGCAGATTGAACCTTTAACCGAGATGTATTTTGAAATGGCATGCGGTGCGCGGATATTCAGGCGCCAGCAGTCGCCGAGCGGCTCAAAGCTGACCACTGCGCCTACGCCGTCAACGTGGCCGCTGACCAAGTGGCCGCCGAGCCTGTCGCTCAGGCGCAATGCCTTTTCCAGATTCACCGGGTGCGGTTTGTCGAGCCCAACGGTCACCGATAGTGTTTCACGGGACACATGTGCCTCGAACTGACCGGGTGCCAGTTTGATGACGGTCAGGCATACGCCGTTGACGGCTATGCTGTCGCCTAACTGAACGTCCTCCATATCTAGCTGATGGGTCGCAATAGCAAGCTGTATATCTGTACCGACCGGGGTAGCTTGCGTAATCGCGCCGACGGATTGAATGATTCCTGTAAACATAGGCGGAATTTTAACAGATAACACTGGATAACAATTAGAAGCCTGCTAAAATCTGCCATATGAAATCACTACCTTATGAGTTATTTGTTGGCTGGCGTTATACGCGGGCCAAACGCAAAAATCACTTTATTTCCTTTATTTCCCTTACCAGTATGATCGGCATTGCGCTCGGCGTCGCGGCCCTGATCGTAGTGCTGTCTGTCATGAACGGGTTTCAGAAGGAGTTACGCACGCGAATTCTGGGTGTAGCGTCACATCTGCAGATTACCGGTGCCAATAACCAGCTTGCTGATTGGCAGCGTGTCGGTGAGTTCACCGGTAAGGCACCGCATGTGCTGGCGAGTGCGCCTTATATTACTGCGCAGGGCATGCTGAGTTACGACCAGGGCGTGCAAGGCGCGATCATCCGCGGTATTGAGCCTGGCGCCGAGGATAAAGTGGCGGATTTGGGCGTTCATATGAAAGCTGGCCGCCTCAGTGATTTACGTCCCGGAGAGTTCGGCATTATTCTGGGGGCTGACCTCGCTTACTCCCTCGGTGCGCAAATCGGCGATAAAGTTGTCGTGATGGCGCCACAGGGGCAGTTTACACCTACCGGCGTAGTGCCGCGCCTCAAGCAATTTACATTGATCGGCCTGTTCCAGATCGGCATGTATGAATATGATGCCGGGCTGGCATTGATCCATATCGAGGATGCCGCCAAGCTGTATCGCATGGGGACGAATGTATCCGGTGTGCGTTTGAAATTGAATGACCTGTTTGATGCACCGGCAATTGCTGCATCCATGAATGAGCAGCTCAATCGGCAGAGTGATTCGAACGGCAGCTATTATGTAACCGACTGGACGCAGCAGCATGCCAACTTTTTTCGCGCTGTGCAGATGGAAAAACGCGTGATGTTTATTATCCTTACCCTGATCGTTGCGGTGGCTGCTTTTAATATCGTATCCACGCTGGTAATGGCCGTGACCGATAAGCGCGCCGATATTGCAATCATGCGTACATTCGGCGCCAGTCCGGGCAGCATCATGAAAATATTTATTGTGCAGGGTGCCATGATCGGGGTGATTGGCACGGTGCTGGGGGCTGTATTCGGTATTCTGGTCGCGCTTAACATAGAAACTATCGTGCCTTTTATCGAGAATTTATTCAGCGTCCAGTTCCTGGCAAAAGATGTGTATTACATCAGTGATCTGCCTTCTGATCTTGCGTGGTCGGATGTGTCTACGATCGTTGTCGTATCTTTCATATTGAGCCTGCTGGCCACGCTTTACCCAAGTTACAAAGCAAGCAGAATCAACCCGGCAGAGGCATTGCGTTATGAGTAGTCCAGTTTCTCAATCTATTATTTCTTGTGCTGATTTACATAAAACCTATCAGGGGCTGGACGTTGCCGTTTTGAATGGCATTGATCTGGCCGTAAATGCAGGTGAGCAGGTGGCAATTGTCGGCGCATCAGGTTCCGGCAAAAGTACATTGCTGCATCTGCTGGGCGGATTGGATATTGCCAGCCGCGGTGACGTGCATATCCTTGGCAGCAATCTCACGCAGTTATCCGAGACACAGAAGGGTAATTTACGCAATCAGGCATTGGGTTTTGTTTACCAGTTCCATCACCTGCTACCGGAATTCACGGCACTGGAAAATGTTGCGATGCCGCTTTTTATTCGCCGCATGGGGCGAGAGCAAGCACTTACGCTGGCAAGTGAAATGCTGACCAAAGTAGGTCTGGCACACAGGCTGGAACACATGCCGGGTGAACTTTCCGGCGGTGAGCGCCAGCGTGCAGCGCTGGCAAGAGCCATGGTCACGCAGCCGCAATGCATACTGGCTGACGAGCCTACCGGTAATCTGGATAGGCACACTGCACATGCCGTGTTTGATCTGCTGCTGGAAATGAACAGCACGCAGAATGTGAGCTTGATTGTGGTGACACACGATATTGAGCTGGCATCGAAAATGCGGCGTCAATACAAGCTGGTTGATGGCAAATTGCTGGTGATCTGAATCCATGGTTTTTCTGGCACTGGTTTTTGTTTTCGGTGCTTTCTGTTTGCAGCAGCTACCTGTATTGCCTGACCCGCTCTGGGCACTGGTTTTAATTCCACTACTGTTGATTAACATGAGAATCGCTGGTGTTAATCAACATGTTTTGACTTTACTGAAGCGCCCGGCGTTAGTACTTTTCAGTTTTCTTCTCGGTTTTCTCTGGGCAGCTGTATTTGCCGCAATCCGCCTCAATGATGCTTTGCCTGCGGCCTGGGAGAATAAGCCAATACAAATGATTGGCGTGGTGGCAAGCGTTTCTGAGCTGCATGAACGAGGTGAGCGTTTCCGTTTTGATGTGGAAGAGGTTCTGACAAATGCAGCCATCGTTCCCAGGCATATTTCTCTCAGTGATTACCGGTCACAGGTTCCAGGTGAAGCCGTTACGGATCATAACCCGAATATTGCAAAGTTCAGGGCGGGTGAGCGCTGGCAATTGACGGTACGATTAAAGCGCCCGCATGGAACACAGAATCCGCACGGATTTGATTTTGAGGCCTGGGCCTTGTCTGAAAATATCCGTGCCACCGGCAGTATTAAGGCCAAGGCAGATAATAAAAAGCTGCAGGATTTTGTCTGGCGCCCCGGATACATAGTTGAGCATGTGCGTGAAGTTATCCAGCAGCGCATTTCCCGCGTACTTGCAGGCAAGCCATATAGCGGAATTGTGCAGGCGCTGGTGATGGGCGATGATAGCCAGATTGCCGCTAATGACTGGCAGCTGTTTCTGCGCACAGGCACCAGCCATTTGATGAGTATTTCCGGCCTGCATATCACGATGCTGTCAGGGCTGGTATTTGCGCTCGTCAGTTATGTATGGCGACGTGTCCCTGCATTGGTGATGCGTTTGCCTGCACGCAAAGCTGCGGTAATTGCCGGCATGCTGGCGGCGCTGGTTTATTCATTGGTTGCCGGCTTTTCTGTGCCTACGCAGCGCACTTTATATATGTTAATGATACTGGGCCTTGCATTGTGGTCTGGTCGGCAGCTGGTTATTGTCAGGGTGCTTGCCTTGGCGCTGCTGGTGGTTGTGCTGCTTGACCCGTTTGCCGTGATTTCTGCAGGCTTTTGGCTGTCATTCGGTGCTGTGGCCATATTAGGTTTTGCCCTCGGCGCGCGAATCGGTCACCCACACTGGTTAAAAACCTGGCTACAGGCACAATGGGCGGTGACCATCGGCATGGTGCCGTTGCTGCTGATCATGTTTAACCAGGTTTCAATCGTTTCGCCGCTGGCCAATGCGATTGCAATTCCGCTCATCAGTTTTATTGTGACCCCGCTTGCATTGCTGGGCAGTTTTTTGCCTTTGGATTCTGCATTGATGCTTTCCTACCACGTGCTCAATTTTTGCATGCTGCTGCTTGACTGGTTTAACCGGCTGCCAGGTGCTGTATGGCAGCAGCATGTCCCGCCGCAATGGACATTGCTGCCGGCGATCGTGGGTGTGTTATGGCTGCTGCTGCCACGCGGAGTGCCGATGCGCTGGTTTGGTTGTTTGGGTTTTCTGCCGATGCTGTTGATTGCACCGCAGCGGCCAGATGCAGGAGATATGAAAGTGACTGTGCTGGATGTGGGGCAGGGCTTGAGCGTGCTTGTACAGACGGCAGCACATACTTTGTTATATGACGCAGGTGGTAAATTCAGTGAGCAGGCCGATGCAGGTGGTCGTATTGTATTGCCTTTTTTACGTGCTGCGGGCGTCAAAAAGCTGGACGGTTTTATTGTGAGCCATGATGATACTGACCATAGCGGCGGCATGCCGGCAGTATTGGCACAAATACCCGTGGCTTGGCTGCTAAGTTCCTTGCCTGATTCTGTCGCATTGAGTAGCGATGTTAACAGTGTGAGATGTTTTGCTGGTCAGCGATGGGTTTGGGATGAGGTTGACTTTCAGGTGATATATCCGCAGCCAGATCGTGATGCCGACATATCCCTGACGGACAATAATCGCAGCTGTGTACTTAAAATCACCAGTGCGTCAGGCAGTGTGCTGCTTACCGGAGATATAGAAAAGCAGGCAGAATCGGTGCTAGTCGGGCAGCAGGAGGCTGTTCTGGAGCGCGTGTCTTTAAAAAGCGATGTCATGATTGCACCGCATCATGGCAGTAAAACCTCATCCAGTGTTGAATTTATCGAGGCTGTTCAGCCTGGTTTGACTGTATTTACTACCGGTTATTTAAATCGGTTTCGGCATCCCAGGCCGGAGATTGTAAAACGTTACGTGGATGCGCGAAGCTACATACTGCGTTCGGATCATGATGGTGCGGTCATTTTGGATTTTATTGCCCGTGATTCTGAAGTGGCTGCTAAAGCGGTTAGTTGGCGTAAACAGCACAGGCGATACTGGCATGATATTTATTAGTGTAAGCGGGCGGCGTATTTTAAGTAGAATACAAAAGGATTGCAGTAGGCGCTTGCCCAAAAGCGGACTACAGGCTAAAGTATCGCACGGATTTAATTTAGGGAATACGGAAGTAAGTGCCTTGCACTTTATCTTGTTCGGCGACTTTATTCTGGTTTTCTATTTATTAGCGTTTTTACTTGGTTATTGAATTTAGGGAGTTCCACTGTGTGGCAAATTATTTTAGCAGCCGGTTGGCCTATCTGGCCGCTTATCATCGCATCAGTTGTTGCTGTGGCAATTATAGGCGAACGTCTTTTTGCATTGCGTGAAGGCATTATCGCTCCAAAAAACCTGTTGCCAGAAGTGCAGAAATGGCTTGCCGCAGGCGGTATTAATAAAGACATGATTGAGCGTTTAGAGCAAAACTCTCAATTAGGCCGTGTTTTTGCAACGGCGCTGGCAACTGCGAAACAATCACGCGACATCACTAAAGAGTCTATTGAAGAAACTGCGCGCGCAGTAGCCCATGAGTTGGAAAAATATCTTGCAACATTGGGCACAATTGCCACTGTGGCGCCATTGCTCGGTTTGCTGGGTACCGTTATTGGTATGGTGGAGTTGTTCGGTGCGTTTACGACTACCGGGCATGATGTAGCGCAATTCGCCCGCGGTATTTCAGTCGCACTTTATAATACAGCTGCAGGTATCGTGGTTGCGGTGCCGGCAATGATCGCTTATCGTTATTTCCGTACAAAAGTAGATGCAATCTTGATTGACATGGAGCAGCAGGCAATCAAGCTGGTTGAAATTCTTCATGGCGAACGTTAATCCTGACGTTAAATAAATTAACGCTGGTTTGTAGAATACTCGGGTCAAGTTCACTGACCCCCGGTAAAAGGAATAACAAATGAATTTTCAACGTGGAAAAAAACACGAAGAACTTGAAATCAACTTCATTCCGTTGATTGATGTACTGCTGGTGATTATTATCTTCCTGATTATCAGTGCGACATTCTCACGTACTAATGAGTTGCAGATCAATTTACCGACTGCCGAAGCAAATGCGCCTCAGGATAAGCCGTTAATGATCGAAGTGGCAGTCGATGCTACCGGCAAATACCTGATCAATGGCAAGTCGCTGGCTGATAATTCAGTCACAGGAATCAGTGTGGCACTGCAGGCTGCTGCCAATGGCGGTGGCAAAGAGCCTACGATCGTGATTAATGCCGATGCCAACAGCACACATCAGTCTGTGGTTAATGTGATGGAAGCATCGCGCGTGGCAGGTTACACGCATATTACATTCGCTACACAGGTACAGTCAGGGCGCTAAGTTTCAGGTTTTATTGATACACCCTGTTTTCTTACAATCGCAGTTTTTATAAAGTCAATCGACGTAACACATGTCGTCTAAAGCCAAAAAATCTAAAACTAACCTGCATGATGCAGTGCATATTCCAAACGCAAAAGCTGTGTATTTGCGTTTGTTCCGTTATGCGTGGCATTACAAATATGTCTTTAGCGTGAGTATTCTTGCGCTCGTTATCCTGTCGGCCAGTAATACGGCTTTTCTCGCGCTGATTAAACAAGTCACTGATGAAGGTTTTGTAAAAAAAGCTGCAGATCAGTCTATTATTTTGCCGCTGATGCTGATTGCCTTGATGGTTGCAAGAGGCTTGGCCGGCTTTATATCCTCCTACTGCATGCGGGTGGTTGCGCGCCGCGTGGTTGAAGATTTCCGTAAGGAAATGTTTGCCAGGTTGATGCTGCTGCCAGTGCATTATTTCGATGCAAGATCAGCCGGTTCAGTGGTGTCTAAATTTACCTATGACGTTGAACGTCTTTCCGTAGCAACTACGCGTTCCTGGATGAATGTGCTGCGAGATGCACTGACGGTAATCGGTTTGATTGGATACATGCTTTATCTTGATTGGAAGTTGACTTTGATATTTGCGGTAGTGCTTCCTTTCATCGGGCTTTACCTTAAGAAAATGACGCCTAAATTAAAAGCGAATGCTAAAGAGGTGCAGCACAGCGTTGGAGAAATGACTAAATCTGCAGAAGAGGCAATTGCAGGGCAGCGCATCGTCAAGATTTTTGGTGCGCAGCAATTTGAATATAATCGTTTTGCGCAAATTACCAGCAATAATCGCCGCATAGAATTGCGGGTGGCGCGTATTTCAGGCTTAAGCAGCTTTGTGGTTGAGTTGTTTGCTGCGCTGGCATTGGGTTTAGTCATTCATTATGCAATCGGTAATTTTACAGTGGGTGAATTCGCTGCTTTTGTAGGCGCATTATTGATGCTGATTTCTCCGATTAAGCATATTGCGGCTGCCAATGAAGATTTGCAGGTTGGATTAACTGCAGCGCAAAGTATTTTCGAGGTGATTGATTCGCAAGAGGAAGTCGATGACGGCCGCAATACCATTGGTCGTACCAAAGGTGAAATTGAATTCAGAAACGTAACCTTACGTTATGAAAATACACCGGCACCTGCGTTGAATAACTTGAGCTTTAAAATCAAGGCGGGTGAGAAGGTCGCTTTGGTGGGACGTTCTGGCGGTGGAAAAACTACTCTGGTAAATCTGTTGCCAAGATTTTACGAGTTGCAGCAGGGCTCTGTACTATTGGATGGTATGGATGTTCGGGAATTAAAGCTGAATAACTTACGTGAGCAATTTGCCTTGGTTAGCCAGGATATCATCCTGTTTAATGATACGATTTTCAATAATATCGCTTATGGCGTACTGCGTAATGCAAGCGAAGAAGAAGTCATTGCTGCTGCAAAAGCCGCACATGCCTGGGACTTTATTCAGCATTTGCCTGATGGGTTGCAGAATGTAATCGGTGATCGCGGAGTCCGGCTGTCTGGTGGTCAACGTCAGCGTATTGCAATTGCACGGGCCATTCTGAAGAACGCACCGATTCTATTACTGGACGAGGCTACTTCTGCGCTTGATACCGAATCTGAGCAGCATGTGCAGGCAGCGATGGATGCGCTGATGCAGAATCGCACCAGTATTGTGATTGCGCATCGATTGAGTACGATTGAAAATGCAGACCGCATCATGGTGATGGAGCGCGGTCAGATTGTTGAAAGTGGTACGCATGCTGAACTGATGAATCTGGCAGGTCATTATGCTAAGTTATATCAAAAGCAATTTAGCTAATATTGCGCCAGGTTTATAATGACTAATTGGTTCCAAAAGCAATGGGCTGGTTTTACATTCTGGCACATTGTGTTGATTCCATTCTCCTGGCTTTTTGGCATTATCGTTTGTTTGCGTCAGTATCTCTACAGAAATGGCTGGCTTAAAAGCAGTCGCCTGCAAGTTCCAGTAATTGTTGTTGGCAATATCAATATTGGCGGCACCGGTAAAACTCCACTTGTCATCTGGCTTGCGGAGCAGATGAAGCTGGCTGGCTATAAGCCGGGAATTATCAGCAGGGGATACGGCGGCAATACCCCGCAAGTGACCGAGGTGTTTCCTGACAGCAATGCGCTGGCAGTAGGGGATGAAACGGTTTTGATTGCTGCGCGCACCAATTGCCCGGTATTCGTCAGTGCAGATCGTATATCCGCGGGGCAGCATCTGTTAAAAGCTTATCCGGAATGCAGCATCATTATCAGTGATGATGGTTTGCAGCATTATCGCATGCAGCGCGATGTTGAGATTGTGGTGTATGACAGCGTGAAAGGTTTTGGCAATGGTGCTTTACTGCCTGCGGGACCATTGCGCGAATCGAAAGCCCGATTGAAAACTGTAGATGCTATTGTGAGCAATGGTGCAGTTGGCAGAAATAACTTAAGCGGTATCAGACCTATTCAAATGCAGCTTGTCGCGGCAGATTTTTACAATCTGGCCAATAATCAAATAAAATCTGATGTGCAGGCATTTTTCGGGCAGAAAATAATAGCCGTTGCCGGTATTGGTAACCCTCAGCGCTTCTTTGATCAGTTGAGTGTGCTTGGTCTGCAATTTGAAAGCCGTGCTTATACTGATCATTATATATTCCAGGCTAAGGATTTCGAAGGCACCAATGCCGATGTGATTCTGATGACGGAAAAAGATGCGGTGAAGTGCAGGGCATTTGCCAAGCCTAATTTCTGGGTGCTGCCAGTGAGCGCTGAAGTAAGCGATGAGCTGATGTCAATTGTGTTGAATAAATTAAATTGTAATTAAATCGAGGCGTATATGGATGCAAAACTCCTGCAAATTTTGGTTTGCCCTGTGACTAAAGGCCCATTGATCTATAACAAAACTACAAACGAGCTGATTTCTAAGTCTGCACGTTTGGCTTATCCGATAAGAGATGGCATTCCCGTCCTGCTGGAAGATGAAGCACGTAAGCTAGAGGATGATGAAGAAGTTGCTTAATCCTCAAGATAAAACTCCCAAATTCTATGTAGTGATTCCTGCGCGTTACGCCAGTACGAGGCTACCGGGAAAGCCCATGCTGGATATTGCCGGGAAACCTATGGTGATTCATGTAGCGGATCGAGCCAGGTCGAGCGGTGCAGTTCAGGTTGTCATTGCAACGGATGATTTGCGTATCGCAGAAGTTGCAAAGCAGTACGGTTATTATGCAATGCTCACACGCGCAGATCATGTCAGCGGAACAGATCGCATCGCTGAAGTCGCTTCGCGTGAAGGCTGGCAGGAGGATGCGATTGTCGTCAATGTTCAGGGTGACGAACCTTTGATCGACCCGGCACTTATTTCTGAAGTTGCAATTACACTGGCCAATAATAAAGAAGCCGTCATGGCAACAGCATGTCATGGCATTCATGCTAAAGCTGACTTTATCAATCCTAATATTGTGAAAGTAGTATTGGACAGGCAGGGGCACGCACTTTATTTCAGCCGCGCACCGATTCCATATCCCAGAGATACGTTTTCCAATGATTATGAGTTGCCTTCCGGTATGCCGGTGTACAGACATATAGGTATATATGCCTATCGTGCACAATTTTTAAACCAATACGCACATATCCCACCTGCAGCAATCGAGCAGTATGAAAGCCTGGAGCAGCTGCGTGTCTTGTATCAAGGCTATAAAATAGCCGTTGCCATTACTGACAACGCCCCGGCAACTGGGGTTGATACCGAGGCTGACCTAGCCTACGTGCGTAGTGTCATGAGCTAGGCTATATATATTTGAGAGTGAGTCACCAGAATTATTGTAGAAATTTACAATAGTGCTTGCGGTAAGTGTCATGGTTTGCTATAGTCTCACCTCTCGACAGCAACAAGTCGAGCCGGACGCGGGATGGAGCAGTCTGGCAGCTCGTCGGGCTCATAACCCGAAGGTCAC
>Ga0208114_1000271_pt1 | contig 13400 bp, 10 predicted proteins | sample LakWasMeta2_LOW4_2_FD_183854 | JGI IMG/M metagenome (GOLD analysis project Ga0208114, IMG submission 183854) | Freshwater sediment methanotrophic microbial communities from Lake Washington under simulated oxygen tension - Sediment Metagenome... | ecosystem: Environmental > Aquatic > Freshwater >... | reverse complement strand
CAGCGACGAGCTAATGGCTTTCCTGCTGCTGCATACCAGCCTGGAAGTATCTTGCCCGGTCAATATGGTGATGATAGGCACAGATGGCAGGCCCGCGCAGAAAGGCATGATTGCCATCCTTAAAGAATGGATAGCATTCCGCCTGAACGTGGTGCGCAGGCGCTGCCAGTTTGACCTGGATAAAATCAATAAGCGCATCCATATTCTTGAAGGCCGCATGATCGCCTTTCTGCATATCGATGAAGTCATCCGGGTCATCCGCAATTCAGATGAGCCCAAAACGGATTTGATTGCCGCTTTCCAGCTAAGTGAGATCCAGGCCGAAGATATCCTTGAAATCAGGTTACGCCAGCTAGCCAGGCTTGAAGGCTTCAAGATTGAAAAAGAACTGAAAGACCTGCGCGAAGAGGCTGATGGCCTGCAGACTATCTTGGGCAGCGATACCAAACTGCGCAGGCTTACTGCAAAAGAGATTAAACAGGATGCTGAAAAATACGGCGATGAGCGCCGCACCCTGATTGAGCCGGTTGAGCGTGCACAAGGTGGCCAGAAAGCGTTTGTGGTGGATGAGCCGGTGACCATACTGTTATCTAAAAATGGCTGGATCAGGGCCAGGCAGGGTCATGGTGTCGAGCGTGATTCCATCTCATGGAAAGCCGGCGACAGTGAGTTTGCCGTCATCGAGACACGCACCGTGCTGCCGATAGTGCTGCTGGATACGAATGGCAGGTGTTATGCATTCGATGCTTCTACTGTGCCTGGCGGCAAAGGCGACGGCATACCGGTCAGTTCTATCATCGAGGTGCAGAACGGGGCGAAGTTAATCCATGCGATTTCCGGCAAGGATGATGACAGATACCTGTTTGCCACATCAAACAGTTATGGATTCATTGCCCCGCTGAAAGGGCTGGTGGCAAGGCCTAAGGCCGGCAAGGCCTTCATGAAGCCTGAAGATGGCGCGGCTATCCTGCCGCCGGTCAAGCTGGATGAACGTACGCATATCGCAGCCACCTCAAGCGAGGCCAAGCTGCTGGTGTTCCCTGTGAGCGAAATGAACGAATATCCGAATGGCGGCAAGGGTGTGCGTGTCATGGATATGCCGGATAATGCAACGCTGGCGCGTCTCGAACTGAGCGACGGCCAATCGGCGAATACCATCGTGAAAGGTAAAACCAAAGTCATCGAAGGTGAAGCCTTAAACAAATACCTGCTGAAACGCGCCCGCAAAGGCCAGCCGATTATCGACAGCAAGCCTGCGCCCAAAAGGCAGGCCGGCCTGTTTTAGAGGCTGGACTGATAGCGGGAGGAGCCCATCATGATGCACCTGACTTCAAGTGCCTTTGATCACATGGCAGATATGCCTGGTCTTTATACCTGCGAAGGTGAGAATCAATCGCCGCCACTGGCGTGGTCAGGCCTGCCGGATGGCGCCAAAAGCCTGGCATTGATTGTTGATGACCCTGACGCGCCCGACCCGGAGGCGCCGAAAATGACCTGGATTCACTGGGTCTTGTATAACATTCCGTCAGATTGCACGGGGTTGAATGCCGGCAAGCCGGAATTGCCGCCAGGCGTACAGCACGGCCTGAACAGCTGGGGCAAGACCGGCTATGGCGGCCCATGCCCGCCTATCGGGCGCCACCGGTATTTTCATAAGCTGTATGCACTGGATACCATGCTGCCAGTCCAGCAGCCGGCAACTAAGGCCGCATTGGAGAGTGCCATGCAGGGGCACATTCTTGCGCAGTGCGAGCTGGTGGGGTATTACCGAAAAGGCAATTGAACCCCTAAGTAGTATTTTGTCAGCGAAATTTAATCATCAGGATGGTGACTATCAATACTTCAATTCATGATTTAGTGGCCCAGACGGGCGTGCGTTTCGGCACCAGCGGCGTGCGCGGCCTGGTCAGTGAAATGAACAACCAGGTCTGCTACGGATATGCACGTGCATTTCTGCAGTCTGTGTCTGCAGGTTCCGAACTTCCACATACCGTCATTCTCGGGCATGATCTGCGCCCCAGCAGCCCGCGCATTGCCGCTGCCTGTGCCAGGGCTTTTGTTGATGCAGGCGTGCCGGTGATGTATGCCGGGGCGTTGCCCACACCAGCCCTTGCTTATTTCGCACAGCGGCAATATGCGCCAGCCGTGATGATTACCGGCAGCCATATCCCGTTTGACCGTAACGGCATCAAGTTTTACCGTACTGAAGGCGAGATTACCAAGGCAGATGAGCAGGCGATTCAGTCTGCGGTAGTTGATGTGCCGGAACTGGTTGCAGATGCAGCGCTGCCGGAGTTGGATACTCGGGCTGTTGATGTGTATATCCAGCGCTATCTGGATTTTTTCGGGCCGGGCAGCCTGTCTGGGATGCGGGTGGCACTTTACGAGCATTCAAGCGTGGCACGTGATGTGCTGCACCGTATTCTGGCCTTGCTGGGTGCAGAGGTCATCTCCTTAGGCCGTGCTGATATTTTTGTGCCTATCGATACTGAAGCGGTGCGTCCTGAAGATGTCATACAGGCCAGAGCCTGGGCTGGGCAGTATGATTTTGACGCCATACTGTCTACAGACGGCGACGCAGACCGCCCTTTAATCGGCGATGAGAACGGCGACTGGCTACGCGGGGATATCGTCGGCATACTTTGTGCCGGATTTTTGCAGGCAGGTACAGTGGTGACGCCTGTAAGCAGCAATACAGCAGTTGAGCTTTGCGGCTGGTTCGGTCAGGTGCTGCGAACCAGAATCGGTTCGCCGTATGTTATCGCCGCAATAGAACAGGCTTTGCCTGATGCAGCCGGCGTTGTGGCTGGATATGAGGCAAATGGCGGATTTTTGCTCGGCAGTGATGTAGTGCGGCAAGGCAGGGTGCTCACGGCACTGCCGACAAGGGACGCTGTGCTGCCTATGCTGGCGCTGCTGCTGATGGCAAAAGAAGCTGGCTGTAAATTGTCGGCGTTGGGCGCGCAACTGCCTGAACGCTATACGGCCAGTGACCGTTTGCAGGATTTCGCGGCGGCGAAAAGTGTGCAGCTGCTGGATAGCCTGCGTCATAATCTGGAAACTGCGGCTTGGATGCTGGCGCCTGCATCCGGCGCGGTGAGCCAGATAGATAACACAGACGGGCTGCGGATAACGTTTGCCAATGGGGATATTGTGCATTTAAGGCCATCAGGCAATGCGCCAGAGCTGCGCTGCTATGCTGAAACCGCGTCGCCTGAATCGGCACAGGCCCTTTGTGACGCCAGCCTGGCCAGGCTGCGCTCATGCCAGGCTGGCTGAACAGGATTCTTGGGCGCAAAAAAAGAGCGCTTTCAAAGCGCTCAAAACGTTTTCTCTTGGAGATGAGTTAACAAGGCAGCATCATACTGAATAGATGTTAAGGAATTATTACAGGCCATAAATTTGTCATAAATATTTGTGTGCAGTTTGCTTCTGCTACTGAATTTTGGGCAGTTATGCATATGTGCGCTTTTAATTCAAGCTGTTTAGAATATGGTTTTGAATATGAATCGGGAGGGGAAAATGCCCAATATAAATTTAAGAAATACCATCATTTATTTACTTTTAAGTTTATCTGTATCTACATACGTGTCGGCAAATGAGCTGACAGACAGACAATACAGCATGTCAGCTGCGCAGAAGAAATATGACCTTGAAAAAGCCCGATACGATGATGCAACCGTGCTTGTCAATGATCAGCAGCAGCGAGTAGCGCAAGATCAGGCATTACTCAAAGAAAGGCAGCAGCAACAGGCCGCAGCTAAGATAAGTATGGCTAAAGCGAAAGCCCAGCTTGATCAGGAAAAAAAACAGCTGCAAAAAGTCTGGAATAAAGGCAAGCATTAGGTTTCGGTAGTTTGTTGCTCTTTCAGTATCTTGGCAACCAAGGCTTGGATAGCAAAATTGTGCTTTCTGCGTTTAGCCTGTTGTCAGGCACAGGTCTTGCTTTTTTATTCAATCATTCAGCTGTTGTGAAAGTTTTTTTCTGATGATGTTTTTGTTGATTAAATATTAGTTATCTATTTTATCTGTTTGTTCCGGTTAATTTTTTTGTATTTTTTGCGTATAACCTTGAAGCGTATGTTTTATAAGAAAAAGTTATTTAAGAACCTATCTTCTTTGAAGTAAAATAGTAAAGTGCGATAAGTAGTACGGTTCAATAATAATTAAGGGTGTGTTTATTTAATGTATTTGGTGCTTGGTTTTACTTTATCCATTTTGCTGGTGCTGGTAATGCGTCCAATTGGTGCACGGTTTGGTTTATTTGATCACCCGATAGGCCGTAAGAATCACGGCCGGCCTGTGCTTGTAATAGGCGGTATAGCCATGGTGCTGGCGTTCAAACTGTTATTGCCATGGTTAGGCCCGCTTTCCAATCCTCAAATTTACCTCATGCTGGCGCTTGCCCTGATTTGTCTTGCGGGTATTGTCGATGATATGCACCAGTTCTCTTCCCGGCATCTTTTTATAGCGCAGATCATGGCTGGATTACTTGTTGTCTGGGGTGGTGGCACCCAGGTACATAATTTGGGTAATTTATTCGGTTTCGGTGCTGTGCATACAGGTTATTGTAGTGTCGTGTTTACCCTGATCTGCCTGCTGGGTGTGATTAACGCGGTGAATATGACTGATGGTGTAGATGGCCTTGCCGGTACTCTGGTCAGTGTTTCGGTTTCCTGGTTTGCTTTACTTGCTTATCTTGCCGGCAAGCTTGATTTACATGCCATGTTGCTGGTGCTGCTGGGTGTTATTTTGGGGTTTCTGTTGTTTAATCTGCGCAGCCCATGGCTTAAGCGCGCCAATATCTTCATGGGCAATGCAGGCAGTATGTCGTTAGGTTTGCTGTTGACTTGGTTTGCAGTGCAGCTCGCCGGTAAATTAGACAGCGCAGTGACACCCATCACCGCTGTCTGGGTGATCTCCTTGCCATTAATGGATATGTGCCGCGTCATGTGCAGCCGCATACGCCAGGGTAAAAGCCCTTTTGTCGGCGACCATCTGCACATGCACCACATGCTGTCTAGCGCTGGCTATTCGGTAGGGCAGGTAGTTGCAATCAAGGGTTTACTATCGGCTACATTCGGTGGCATAGGTGTTACTGGCTGGTTGCTGGATGCTCCTGAGTGGGTAATGTTTTATGCTTTTGTAGCAGTGCTCATTGTCTATTTCTATTTTACAGGGCCGGGTTGGTATAAAGTCTGCCATTTCATTGAAAAACGTAGATATCTGAAGCGTCTGTAAGCGAGTCGATATGTACCTGCTATTTATGATGGTTTTTCTCCTTTTTTCTCTGGCTGGAGACGTTGCATGATCGATATTCACTGTCATATGCTTCCAGGAATTGATGATGGTGCACCAAGTCTTGAAGTTGCGCTGGATATGGCACGGATTGCGGTTAAGGATGGTATTACCGAGCTTGCCTGTACGCCTCATATTTATCCCGGTATGTACGACAACGATGCAAAAGGTATAAGTCAGGCAACTGAAAACTTGCGCTGTGCGTTAGCTGAGGCAGGTATACCGCTTAAGCTTACATATGCTGCCGATACCCATGTGATGCCGGATCTGGTTGAAAAATTACAGCAGGGTACTGTTCCAACTTTTAACGGCGGGCGATATTTCTTATTGGAGCCTCCGCATCATGTAGCACCACCGAATTTTGAGGATTTTGTATTCCGGCTGATGGTCGCAGGATACATACCTATTGTGACGCACCCAGAACGGTTGTCATGGATAGAGCAGGATTATGCAGTATTTGGGAGGCTGGCAAAGCATGGCGCCTGGATGCAGCTGACCGCAGGCAGTTTGACAGGCCGTTTTGGCAGTGATGCGCGCTACTGGGGTGAGCGCATGCTCGATGATGGGCTGGTGCACGTCATCGCGACCGATGCGCATGGCACCCAGCGTCGTGCACCGCTGCTGGCAGAAGGTGCTGCAGCAGCCGGGAAATGGGTGGGCGCTGATGAAGCTGCACGTATGGTGCTGGAGCGCCCGGCTGCCGCGCTATCCAATACAGAGCCTGCTCTGGTCACGCCTATCAAGAGTTTGATTGCAGGCAATCCGAAGTCTTCGAGTTCTTTTTTTGGTACAATCAAGAGTTGGGTGGGGCTTTCTCACTAGGTGTCTGGTGCCGGTTTTGGAAGATGGCAGAAATTCAATGTCAGTTGTTGTAATGTTGCAGGCAGGTATTTAACAGGAGTGGCAGTATGCGTAATTTATTTCGAGTTTGTGTGAAGGTGCTGATTACTGCAATGTGCATAGCTTCAGTCAGTGCTTTAGCTGGTACTGTGAGCAAAAATAAAAAAACTCCAGCTACAGCTGCAAAATCAGATGCAGGCGCTGCCCAGGTTAAAAATGCAAGTACTTCAGCGACATCGCAGCCGTTAAAATCACAAGCCGAAGTATCTTCGGTGACGCCGGTTGACATTACGGTTTCTGATCCAAATGATTATCATATCGGCTCACTTGATCTGCTTGAAATTAAAGTGTTGCAGGCTGATGAGATGGCGCGTACCGTGCGTGTCGATGCGCGTGGCAATATTTCACTGCCATTGATTGGTGTTGTGCATGTTGCAGGCCTTACCGCTTACGAGGCTGAGCAATTGGTTGCTGCCAAGCTTGAGGCTGATTACATTCAGAATCCGCAGGTGAGCATATTTATCAAAGAGTTCACCAGTCAGCGCGTTACAGTGCAGGGCGTGGTCAAAAAATCGGGTCTTTATGATTTTCAAGGTCAGGCAACCTTGCTGCAGGCCATCTCCATGGGCGGCGGCCTTGATGTTAAAGCGAATGAAAGCGCCATCAAGGTTATTCGCCAGCAGACTGACGGCACTACGCAGACACTGGTCTATGACCTGATCGCCATCAGGCAGAATAAGGCGCCGAACCCAACCTTAAAAGGCGGCGATATCGTTGTGGTTGAGGAGGCTGATCCAATTACTGTTGAGGGCGCGGTGATGAAGGCCGGTGTGTTCTACCCGACCGGAGATGCAACCTTGATGCAGGTGATTTCGCAAGCAGGCGGACTTAGCGATCTTGCCGATTCATCTTCAATTAAGGTTTTCAGCAGTGACAATAATGATAAAAAATCAGCGTTCGAGTATGACCTTGAAAAAATCCGTGATGGAAAAATTAATGACCCGGTATTGCATGCCGGAGATGTTGTGGTTGTTGAGCGTTCGGCAGTGCGTTCAGTGATTAATAGTGTAACTGGTACCTTGCGTGGCTTTATCGGTTTTGGCACGATTAGATATTAGTTGTATAAGCACTTGCGGCTAACTTTATAAATTTAGAATTTTAATTATATGTCATCTTCTGATACTCATCCGATTCCCGCTGGGCCTGAATCCGAACATCGCGCGCTGATTGAACAGACCGTGCATCGCATGCTCAGTACACATCTGTTGCAGCCTGCACCAAAGCGCGAAGAGGAAGAGGATCATGACATTATCGATCTGCGCGAATACTGGCGCATCATCGTCAAGCGTAAATGGATTGTCATCGGCTTCTTTTTGATAGTGCTGATTACAGTGGTAACCGCAACCATGCTGATGACCCCCATCTACCGAGCTACCAGTGTGCTGCAGATTGAGCGTGAGGCGGCAAAAGTGGTGGAGTTCAAAGATGCCTCTCAAACAGAAGTAGCTGGAGATCGTGATTTTTATCAGACACAGTATGAGTTGCTGAAAAGTCGTTCATTAGCCGAGCGTGTAGTTGAAAAAATGGGGTATACCTTAGAGCGGGTATACGCAGACGAAAGCATTTCAAAAGTTATTTCGGCTAAAGATGGTGGTGACGAAAAGATGTCGATTGCCGACCAACAGGCTGCGCAGCAGAAGGCTGATAGCGAGAAGAAGCACCGTCTGGTTGGGGCGGTCATGGAGGCGCTTACGGTAGAGCCTGTGCGCAACTCACGTTTGGTTAAAGTGAGTTTTGATAGTCCCGATCCTGTACTTGCAGCAAGTGTGACTAATGCGGTGGCCGATAATTTTATTGCGGTTAACCTCGAACGCCGTTTTGATGCAAATGCCTACGCTAAAACCTTTTTAGAGCAGCGCATCAAGCAGGTGAAGTCTAAACTGGAAGAGGCTGAACGTTCTCAGGTTGAGTTTGCCCGAGATAAGCAGATATTCAGTACCGATAAAGACGGCAGTACTACCAATGGACAAAATCTGCAGGAATTTAATATCGCCCTGTCTAAGGCGCAGCAAGAGCGAATCAAGGCTGAGTCCGCATATCGCCAGATTCAGGCCAGCAAGAATGGGCAGTTGCCACAAGGGCTTGAGAATGAACTAATCAGGGATCTCAAGCAAAATAAGGCAAAGCTGGAGGCCGATTACCAAAATAATCTCAAACAATTCAAGCCTGGTTACCCCAAAATGCAGGAGCTTGCAGCACAGATTGCTGAAGTCACTGCCCAGGTTGAAAGAGAAAAAGATACCGCTCGCCAATCTATTACAGCGACCTATGAAGCAGCCAAGGTTCAGGAAGGCTTGCTCAAAGATATGCTTATAACCAGCAAAAACGAGATGCTGGACCTGCAAAGCCGCAGCATTCAATACAATATTATCAAGCGTGAGGCTGATACCAACCGGCAATTGTATGACGGACTTCTGCAGCGCTTGAAAGAAGTGAGTGTGGCCGGTGGTGTAGGTACCAATAATATTTCTGTTGTAGATCAGGCACAGGTGCCGACTACCATGTTTAAACCGGTAATGAGGCTTAACCTTGCCATAGCGATTATTCTGGGTCTGGTTGGCGGCGTTGGCCTGGCACTATTCTTTGAGTATCTGGACGATACTTTCAAGCAGGCCTCTGAAGTGGAGCGTTTGCTGGGCGTGCCAGTGATGGGCTTAATCCCGGATTCTAAAGAGTTGCGTGAAAAAGCTAATACGGTGCAATTGATGATTGAAGATAGCCGTTCTGCGTTGGCTGAAGCTTATCGTTCGGTGCGTACTGCATTGCAGTTTGCAACCGCACATGGTGCGCCAAAGTTGATGGGCGTGACCAGCACCAATATGGGCGAGGGCAAGAGTACCAGTGCATTAAGCATTGCCATTCAGTTTGCGCAGTCCGGGCAGCGTGTGTTGCTGATAGATGCCGATTTGCGTAATCCATCCCTGCATCGGACCTTGGGGGCTGACAATGCGCAGGGCCTTACCAATTGCCTGACTGGCAACATGCAGCCTTCTGAAATTACCCTGAATACAGTCGTTACCAATCTTTTTGCAATTCCTACCGGGCCTCTGCCACCTAATCCTGCGGAGTTGTTATCAGGTAAGAAAATGCAGGATTTGCTGGAATTGGCAGTCACTAAATTTGATCACGTTATTATCGATAGCCCGCCAATCCTCGGACTTGCTGATGCGCTAGTGATTGCTAATCTGGTTGAAGGTATGCTGATAGTGGTTGAGTCCGGTAAAACCCGGCGAGCCGCAGCGCAGGCAAGCATTAAGCGTCTTTTGAGTGTGCGAGCAAAACCGCTGGGATGCCTGCTGACAAAAATGACCAGTCATACTCATGGCTATGGATATGAGTATTATTACGGTGAAGGCTATGGAGTTAAGCCTAATGTTAATAATAGCCAGCCATTGGTAACCTAACGTGAAGTCCAGTTCCGAAAAAAACTGGGAAGCAGCTGCAAAGCTGCTGAAAAGCGCACTTAATCAATATCGCAACCCAACTATCATCGCAGCAGAAGCTGAAACAACAGATGTAATCCTGACTTTGCTTCAGCTTGCAAATGGTGATGCGGAGATTGTTGCCTGGGCTAAGGATGTTACAGGTGCAGATGCTGCAGAGTTGCGACGCTGCTGCATCGCTTATATCGAGCGTGAATTTTTCGCAGAGAATGGTGACGCTTATTGTGTGTTGGGCTTAAATCCGTGGGCGACTGCCGTAGAAGTTAAAGAGCATTATCGATTGCTCATTAGGCTATTTCATCCAGACCGTAGCCTTGTAGCTTCGGCGGCTGCTGAAAAATATGCCGCCAGAGTTAATCAGGCGTATGCCGAACTCAAGGGGATGGTAGGCGAGCCCGCCGCAAAACTGCATAGCAGTCCTGATGCCAAATTGCATCAAGGTCAGCCTTTTTACCGCCCAAGCCGGTATCGTGCGAAGTCGGTTCTTATGGATAAAACTACTCTAAGATCTGTAGATTGGCCGGTTTGGCTCACCCCGGTAAAAGTCTTGTTGATGCTCGCGCTACTTTCTACATTAATCATCACTTTGGTTTTTTTACATAAAAATCCGGTAAAGATGAGTGGTTTTGAGGGGAGGGCTGATGCAGATTGGCGTATGCCTGCTTTTGTAGGTGATGATGGGCTGCCTGTGCAAGATAGTGTTATTGCCGAGGCTGAGCCGTTGCCACAAGATAATTTCGTTACTGTTCCAGATACTGTTCTAGATAGGACAGTTGATACTGCGCCACTAAATGCGCTAAATAATGCTGCATCTGCAGCTAATAAGCGGCCAGGAGTACCTGTTGTTACTTTTAAAGCGCAGGCTGCACCTAAAGCTCCTGTAAATGTTACTGCATCGCATCCTGTACTCGCCAGCCAGGAGTCATATAAACCGGTTGAAATGAGTGCTGCTACAGCGGCTGGTAACGAATCTTCTAAATCCGCTGACACATTTAATTCAAATGTAAACAGTCAGGGCAGCCAGCCGGCAAAGTTTAATGCTACTAGCGAACAGGCGGCGCCGAATGTTGAGTCTCCGGTAGAAGTACCATCTGAACGTGAATTGCGTGATCTTATTGCAAGTTTTATGAGCAGCTACACGCGGGGCGATACCAGAGGTTTTATGCGAATTTTTGATGAGCAGGTCCGTAGTGATGAGAACGGCGGCAAGGCAGAGCTGGAGCGTACTTATTCAAAGTTTTTTACTAAAACCGTATCTCGCACTATGGTGCTTAGAGATCTGCAATGGAAGCGCAACGGCTCAATTTTGATTGGGCAAGCTGATTATCGCGCTACAGTTACATTGGCGGATGATGGGGAGTCTAACCTTAGTGTGGGGAAATTGCGGTTTGAGGTTGCCAAAAGCAGTGCAGGGACTCTGGTGGTAGGTTTCTATCATGAGGCTGCAAAAAAATAGTTCCAGTCAATATGAAAATTAAAAAAAACGATGGATGTTATAGATGAAGAAATCGAGACTATTGGTGTTCGGCATTCTTGCGCTATTTGTTACCTGGCGTATCGTAATTGTTAATGTGTCTCAGTATCTGGCAGCTGCAGATGATGCAGCTGCTATGCAATGGAAGCGAGATACACCGTCAGCGTTAATGTTGAAAGCGGCTGATGTTGTACAGAGTGATCCAAAGCTTGCTCGCAATCTTGCGTTGGAATCATCGTTTTATAATCCGGCTAATGGACATGCTTTTTTGATGCTGGCCATGTTGTGGGAAAGTGAAGGTAAGGTGACCTTTGCAAGCAAGGCTGCGTCGATGGCTGATTTTTTGGCACCGCGTGACGCCGATGTGCAGTTGAAATTGGGTTCGTTCTGGGCGCAGCGAGGGCAACCGATAGAGACGCTATCGCATTGGGGGTCTGCACTTGAGACCAGGCCTGCATTGGGCGAAACTCTTTTTCCGGTCATGCTTGAAATTGTTGACGCTCCGTTGATGCGCCAGAAATTTTTACTTGCACTTAAGGATAATCCTTCATGGTGGGGTAAGTTTTTCAAGTATGCTTTAAAAAATTCCGTACATGAAGAAACACTCAAAGCGTTATATAACGCAAAAATTAAAACAATCGAGCAGGATGAGCGACGGGCTTATCTTGATCATCTGATTAATGCAGGTCTTTATACAGACGCTTATTTTATCTGGCTGAATAGTTTAAATAACAGCCAGATTTCAACTTTAGGTAATGTGAATGATGGCAGTTTTGAACAGGAAATCAGTGATGAAGGATTTGGCTGGAGGCCATCTAAATCAAATGGCTTCAAGCTTGCCGCAGAATCAACCTATGGAAGCGTCGGCGAAAAAGCGCTGCATGTAGCATTCCAGAACAAAGTTTCATCACATCCCGTAATGTCACAGTTCTTGATGCTGGATCCAGGGCATTACCATTTACGTGGTCAGGTGCGGGTAGATAATCTGGTTGCAGGCAAGGGACTAAGGTGGAGTGTTGTGTGCGCAGGGACGGTAAATGGCCAGCTGGCAAACAGCGAGTATTTCATCGGGAGTACAGACTGGACTTCATTTGAATCCAGTATGGAAGTTCCTGCAAAGAAATGCGAACTTCAGCAGCTGGTATTGAGAGCCGATCCTGCTATGGATTACGATTCAACGGCATATTCCGGATCAATCTGGTTTGACAACATAGAGATTGTGAGGATTGACGGATGAAGTTCAATCCTGTATATTATAGTAGCATCATTATTATAATTAATTAAAGAAAAAGTGAGCAAACAAATGAAATTAACTAATCGCATCCTAGGTGCTATGTCATTGTCAGTCCTGGCATTTTTTCCTCAAGTAAGCTTTGCTGTAACAGTAGACGATAGCACGATTAAGTTAAGTCAGGTGCAGGGTGATGTTATGGTTAATAATGGTAATCGCTTCGTTAAGGCGGCTGCTGGGTCAGAGTTAAAACCAGGCGCGAAAATCGTAACCGCCAAAGAATCGAGTGTTACTGTTATTTATCAAAACGGTTGCATTAAAAAACTTCAGCCTAACAGCATGTTAACTGTCGGTACTGCTGCAGAATGTGTAGCTAATAATGCAAATGAACGTGTTTATGTCGCTACAGCGGTAGGTGACACTGCAAACGATGCCAATACCGGCACAGGTAAGAAAAAAGGTGCTGGCTGGTTTGACAGCAACGGTAAATGGATTGCAGGTGGTTTAGTCGTAGGTACTGGTATTGCCGTAACTACAAGAGGCCATGGCGGCGGCAATAACAGCGGCAATCTCAGTCTGCAGTAAGTTCATAGCCTGTAATTAGATACATAGATTTTCAGCAGGTGCGAGGGTTCTACTTTTTAATCTCAGTATTAGTCTTCGCACCTTTGGTGTTTGGCGGCAATCGCCCTATACCACTCCTAATTCTGGAACTCTTAGCGCTAGTGCTAGCTGGCTATTTGGTTCAAAAGCAAGATAATTTCTCACAATTTCCCAAGCTTTATCTCGGTTTTCTGGCAACGCTATTCTTTATCCCTTTGTGGCAGCTTGTTCCATTGCCTTTTGAGCTTTGGCTTCATTTGCCTGGGCATTCTCAATATGCACAGGGCTTGCTGAGTACCGGCAATAATCTGGCAGATGGCGCGCGTGCGGCATCGTTAGTACCTTCACTGACTGAATTTTCATTACTGGCGCTTTTGCCGCCGGTGATGGTGTTTTTGTTTACGCTAAGCTTGCCCAGAGAGCAAATTAAAACCGCGGTAATCGTGTTGCT
>Ga0208114_1000270_pt1 | contig 13406 bp, 15 predicted proteins | sample LakWasMeta2_LOW4_2_FD_183854 | JGI IMG/M metagenome (GOLD analysis project Ga0208114, IMG submission 183854) | Freshwater sediment methanotrophic microbial communities from Lake Washington under simulated oxygen tension - Sediment Metagenome... | ecosystem: Environmental > Aquatic > Freshwater >... | reverse complement strand
CTCGACCTCACCCCCGGCATACGCTCATTGCAGGTGCACTATGACAGCCGCAAGCTGCCACTGCCAGAACTGCTGCAAGTGCTGCAAGCAACAGAAACCATGCTGCCGGCCGTTGACGAGATGGAAGTGCCGACCCGAATCGTGCACTTACCGCTGTCATGGGATGACGCAGCAACCAAGCTTGCCATCGAGAAATACATGCAGTCGGTGCGCAAGGATGCGCCGTGGTGTACCGATAAAAATGGCAACCCGAGCAACATCGAGTTCATCCGCCGCATCAATGGCCTGCAAAGCATAGAAGACGTAAAACGCATCGTGTTCGGCGCGAGCTACCTGACGCTGGGCTTGGGCGATGTTTACCTGGGTGCGCCGGTGGCAACCCCGGTTGACCCGCGCCACCGCCTGGTGACCACCAAATACAACCCTGCCCGCACCTGGACGCCGGAAAACGCAGTCGGCATCGGCGGTGCTTACATGTGCGTATACGGCATGGAAGGCCCCGGCGGCTACCAGTTTGTGGGCCGTACCCTGCAAATGTGGAACCGCTGGCATGAAACCGCTGACTTTAAAGATGGCAAACCCTGGCTATTGAGGTTCTTTGACCAGATCCGTTTTTACCAGGTCTCGGCTGAGGAATTATTGCAGATTCGCGAAGATTTCCCGCGCGGAAAATTCAAGCTCAACATCGAGGAGGAGACTTTCCGCCTCAAGGATTATAAAAAATTCCTGAGCGATGAAGCCGAGACCATTCGTGATTTCAAGACCACGCAGCAGCAGGCTTTTGATGCTGAACGCGAACGCTGGGAATTATCAGGCCAGGCCAACTACAGCACCGATATTGAAGTAAACACAGAGGCAGAAGACATATTCACATTGCCGCCTAACAGCCAGGCGGTGACATCCCACGTCACCGGCAGCCTGTGGGAAGTGAAACTGCAAATCGGTGATACGGTGAATGAAGGCGACATCGTGGTGATTGTTGAATCCATGAAAATGGAAATCACCGTCACCGCGCCATGCAGCGGAAAAATCACCCACTTATTCTGCGCACAGGGCACGCAGGTATCTGCCGGCCAGAATCTATATGTCATTGAAATGGAAAACAATCATGAATAATCCGCTCAATTTAGAAATATCAGCGCTGCGCCGCCAATATTTATCAGGTGCGCTGACCCCGGCCAAACTCATTGCCAGCATAGAACAAGCCATGCGCAGCGAGGATTCAGGCAATATCTGGATTTACCAATTAAGCCATGAAGAGCTCTCAGCCTATTGTTCTGCGCTGGAGTCAAAAGACCCGGCAAGCTTGCCTTTATATGGCATCCCGTTTGCAATCAAAGACAACATTGACCTGGCCGGCGTGCCTACCACAGCCGGGTGCCCGGATTATGCCTACACCCCCAAGGCCAGCGCAACCGTAGTGCAGAAGCTGATTGATGCCGGCGCGATACCTATCGGCAAAACCAACCTTGACCAGTTTGCCACCGGCCTGGTCGGCACCCGCTCGCCGTTTGGTGCGTGCGAAAACAGCTTTAACCCTGAGTACATTTCAGGCGGCTCCAGCTCTGGCTCTGCCGTTTCAGTTGCAACAGGGCTGGTCAGTTTCAGCCTGGGCACCGACACTGCCGGTTCCGGCCGCGTGCCTGCGGCATTCAATAACCTGATCGGCCATAAGCCCACCTGCGGCTTGCTCAGCACATCCGGCGTCGTGCCTGCGTGCCGCACGCTTGATTGCGTGTCGATATTTGCGCTGACTGCCGATGATGCCCAAACCGTTTTAAACTCGGCCCAGGGCTTTGACGCAACTGACGCCTATTCGCGCCATCATTCAGGTAGCAGTTTTTTACCCAAACTTGGCAAAAGCTTTAACTTCGGCGTGCCACGCCAGGATCAGCTCGCTTTCTTCGGCAATGAAGAAACCCCAGCCTTGTTTCAAGCTGCGGTGAAGCAATTACAGGGCTTGGGCGGCACCGCGGTTGAAATCGATTTTTCTGTATTTCTGGAAACCGCAAGACTGCTCTATGAGGGCCCGTGGGTAGCAGAACGTTATGCTGCGATTCGTGATTTTTTTGATAAGAAACCTGATTCCATCTTCCCTGTTACCAAAAAAATCATTGGCGGTGCAAAAGATATCAGTGCTGTCGACACCTTCGCTGCGCTGTACCGGCTGCAAACTTTAAAACGCAAGGTCGAACCAGTCTGGGATTCAATCGATATGCTGGTAACGCCTACCGCCGGCACCATCTACAAAATTGCAGAGGTGAACGCAGAGCCTGTGGCCTGCAATTCCAATCTGGGTTATTACACCAACTTCATGAACCTGCTGGACATGTCGGCGATTGCCGTACCCACGGGGTATCAGCGTGACGGCCTGCCATTCGGCATCACAGTCTCTATGCCGGCATTGGGCGATAACGCCCTGCTGGATATCGCCGCAAGATTACAAAACCTGGGCGCCGGCACATTAGGTGCTACCGGCTTGCCATCAAGCAAGGCAATGACTAAGTAAGGAAATTAAATGAATACCGATACGAAATTTATCCATGTTGCAGTTTGCGGCGCCCATATGAGCGGCTTGCCGCTAAACCCGCAGTTAGTGGCTTTGGGCGGTGAATTTGTAACCAAAGCGGAAACCGCAGCCCAATACAGGCTGTATGCCTTAAATGGATTTAACCCAGCCCGCCCCGGCCTGCTCAGGGTAAAAAACGATGGTGCCGCCATTGAATTGGAAATATGGAAACTGCCAATTGAGAAATATGGCATGTTTGTTGCAAGTGTACCTTCACCCTTAGGCTTCGGTACGCTTGAAATATCGGACGGAAGCCATGTACAGGGCTTCTTGTGTGAGGCTTACGCCACATTGGATGCCACTGACATCTCGCACCATAAAGGATGGAAACACTATATTACGCACCAATAGGATGCGTAAAAACCATATTCAGGTTTTAGTCAATTTACCTAAAAGTCTTTAAAAATTGAGTATTGATATTTTTGTTAATGTTTTATTGAGGAGTTTTATATGTTTCGTCATGGTTTCAAACTAACCGGGGTAGCTGTTATTCTGGCTTGCCTGTCCGCACCGGCAGCAGCTGAAGAAGTATTGGCAAAAGCCGCTGAGCCAACACCTGATTGGACTTTTCCTAACAATGTAAGCCTGGTAAGTGATTACATCTTCCGTGGCCAGTCACAAAGCTGGGGCAAGCCATCATTGCAGGCACTTATCGAGGCTGACCATAAATCAGGCTTCTATGTTGGTTTATCTGCTGAAACTGTGTCAGACAAATGGCTGCCAGGTGCAAACGTCGAGGTGGATTATTTTGCAGGTTTCAGAAACACATTGCCAGGTGCGGCTTCAGACATCGGCTTTGACGTAGGCGCTATTTACTACACCTACCCAGGCGCTAACTGGAGCGATTCTGCTTTTGCCGGCACAAAATCAAACACGCTTGATACCGCAGAAGCTTATGTTGGCTTAAGCTATAAATGGCTGTCATTTAAAATGGGTTCAACACTCACTGAGTATTTCGGCTGGAACACAAACAACTCAGGCGTAGGCATCGGCTTTAATGGCGATTTAAGTGCAGGCGTTACCGGCAACACCACAGGTTCTACGTTTTATGAACTTAACGCTTTATATGAATTTGCACCGGGCTGGAGCGCAATCGGCCAGATCGGCCACCAGAACATCCGCAACTCTACTGGCCTGGACCTGACCTACTACAAAGCCGGTGTCACAAAAAGCTTCAGCAACGGTTGGCTTGTTGGCGCCAGCTACTCAGCAACCAATGAACCAGATGCATACAAAGATTTCTTGAGCCTGAAAAACACAGTATCAAAATCTGACATTGCAAAAGACAAGCTGTTCTTCTCTGTAAGCAAAAGTTTCTAAACGGCACTTTAGCGCTTTAGAAATATTGGTTTAACCAAATATTATGGTTAAACCAATATTTGGTTAAACCGTCATTCAAGCACAATAATCGCCAACTTCAAGTTGGCGATTATTTGCTCCAATTTAATTCTCTATTTTAATTCTCTGCTTTAACATTCGCTACAATGGCTTGCCCTGCTTATCAGGCGCCTCCGCGTGCAGCCGTCATTGCCGGCTGTAAAAAAGATTCACCTGCTCAACAACATGTAACATCTCACTGTCGGTCATACCCGGGAATAAAGGCAGCGTAATGATGCTCTCACACCAGCTTCTGGCATTCAGCAGCACCTCGCTGGTCTCCCACTTTGCCTTCAATTCATTCAAAGGTATCGGAAAGTGGATTTTAGTATCAATGCCGGACGCATGCAGAAACTGCTGCAGTTCATCTCTTCTGCCATCCACTTTAACCACAAACAAATGATTAAGATCCTGCCCTGAAGTATTGACCGGATGCACATGCGCATTCAGATTTTCAATATAGAACTCTGCAATTCGCTTTCTATCCCGCAAAAAGTCATCCAGGTGCCTGAGTTTGACCCTGAGGATAGCCGCCTGTATCTCATCCATTCTTGAATTGATCTGGTAAGGATGCTTGAGCTTATCATCCCCGCCGTTAAGCCGGGTGAGTTCCCGGTACACATCAGGGTCATTAGTGGTAATCGCCCCGGAGTCGCCGAAGGCCCCCAGCGTTTTAGATGGATAAAAACTCCAGGTGGCAGTTGCATGCTGCGGCGGCTGCCAGCCATGGGCATGTGCCGCATCAAACAGGGTAGACTCAAGCTCCGCGGCTGAAGGCAAGCGTCCATATAACAATACCGGCACCAGATGCGGTGAATGTATCTGCGACCTGCCATCGCCATCAATATCTACAATAGTAATCTCGGCGCCGCCCATCATCAGCCCTTGTGCCGTCAATGGCAGCGTATTGGCCTGCACCAGGCAGCGCTCAAGTCCCATCGCCCGTGCTGACAATGTCAGCGCATCGGTGCCGTTTTTAACTGCCACACAATATTTCTGCCCGCAATAGTGGGCCCACTCCTCTTCAAAACTTTTGATCTCATTCCCTCTTAAATAGATGCCTTTGGCAATCACTTGCCCAATGGCCCTTTCAATCTCAGGCAAAAAGCGTTGATTCCATCTGCTGATGTCGTTAAGCGGTATTCTGTTTGCCATATTTCTATATAACTTTCTGATGGGTGCCCAAGCTGAAAAGCTTAAAAGATGAAAAGGTTAAAAGCGGGCTAATTTCCGTTTAAAAAAATTGATAATAGGCCTGCATCGATGAAACACTTTGCTTAATTTTTTTCGCATCACCTTGGCTGCCGGGCTTCGCAGCGTATCTATCTCATGCTGCAGCCTGCTGATGACTTCTTCATTAAAAACCTCATGGCGCCCTTTGAGCGCGATGAAATCCTTTCTGGAGAAACCATAGTGCTGCTCCAGGGCAGCCATGCGCGAGCGGTCATTTGAAATCTCGAACAGGATTCCGAGCGCGACCAGATTGCGAACTGATGCGTTGCCGGTTTCCAGCAATATCGTGGCCAGCACATATGCGGCATCGGTATGTTCACCCCGTGCATAATGCCGGTATTCAGGAAATATCATGAAGATATTCTCATTGCTGAATATGCCGACATAGGCTTTAAGCATTTCATAATACTCAATCGCATATCTGATGCGGCTGTCAGGCCGATTGCCGCTCATATTCTTTTCTTCGCTCTGCACCCTGAATTTAACCAGCGGCTCGGCAATGATATGAATCTCATGGGCAGCGCAAACCCTGAACCACATATCCAGGTCATCGGCCTGGTAAAAACGGTCGTCATATAAACCGCAGGTATCGTGGCAGCGCTTGCGTATGAGCACGCTGGGGTGGCACAAGGCATTGCCTGTCATCAAAAAGTGGCGCAGCCACGCAAAACGAGAGCGATTAGCCTGCTTGAATACTTCAGTATAAGGATGCCCGGCACGTTTAAACGCATTTCCGTCATCATCAATTATGGCTGCATGGGTAAACACCGCCGCCACATCTGGGTTATGCTCCAGATAAGCGACCTGTTTCTCCAGCTTGTCCGGCATCCAAATATCATCTGAGTGGTGTATGGCAATGAATTCACCCGCAGCCACTTCAGCAATGGCTTTATTGGTGCCATACACCGGACCGCGCTGCGCCTCATTAAAAAAACAGCGTATACGCGGGTCACTATATTGGGAAATAATAGATGCGGATTCATCGGTAGACGCGTCATCCCAGATAATCAGCTCAAAATCCGCATAGGTTTGCGCCAATACGCTATCGATACTTGCACGCAAGAATTTTGCATGGTTATACGAGGTGAGGACGACTGAAACTTTAGGCATGGTTAGAATTCTTTTCTTGCTATCGTCAACCCATCAACATGGGTAATTTCAGAAAACTTGGGGCTGACAACCTGCTCAATGGCTATTCTGTAATAACCATCATGCCCTTCTGCATAAATGCGGTCATAGGTATTAGACAGCACTATCATACCGCCCGGCTTTAAAAACGGCTCCCATGCAAGGTATGCAGTCATGGCTCCCTGCGGCGACTGGTCAGCGTCCAGAAACAACAGGTCTATCGGCAATGACCACTGGCGCGCCACTTCATAATCCTTGCCCCGATGGATTTTCACCCAGTGCTCCAGCTGATGCCGCTTCAGCTTCGCCTTATACAAAGCTAGCAAATCACGCTCTCCGCTCTGGCGCAGCAATGCCTGATAATGCGGCACCGAAAAATCATCACCGGAGCAGTCAAAAGGGTCTACGCAATGCACCGTGCCGCCACGGTTCTTTTTGCAGGCATGTGCCAGCAAAAGTGAAGAGCGCCCCATGAATGCACCTATTTCTACAATGACAGGGTCATTAGATAAACCCAGTGCAATCGCCAGCAACTGCCTGGCTTCAAGCGCTGTTCTCCAGCCAGGCGTAGTATTCGATATATCCAGTATTTCTGCATTGGTATACATCTTCAATTCCGCCAGATGGGGTTCATCAATAGTTGGGTTCATCAACAGATGCAAGCCGCCGAAACATCGCTTAACCCCTGGCCCGCAACGCTACATCCCACTGCCAGGCATGGCGCATAATCTGCTCTAACTCTGCGTATTCTGGCTGCCAGCCCCAGTCGCTCCTGATTTTGCCGGCATTTGCAATCAGGCGGTCCGGGTCACCCTCCCGCCTTGGGCCATACTGCACATGGACCTTTTTGCCTGACACCTTTTCGGCAACCTCAATCACTTCTTTCACCGAATAGCCCTGGCCATTGCCCAGGTTATAGGCACGACTATCACCGCCGGCATCAAGATGCGCCAGGGCCAGCATGTGCGCCTCACACAAATCAAGAATATGGATGTAATCACGGATGCAGGTACCATCCGGCGTATCGTAATCGGTGCCAAATACAGTCAAGCCCTGCGCCTCGCCCTGGGTCGCACGTAACGCCAATGGAATCAGGTGGGTTTCCGGGTCGTGCCGCTCGCCCAGCCTGGCGTCTGGCGATGCCCCGGCCGCATTGAAGTAACGCAAGGCAACAGAGCGCAAACCATAGGCGGCATCGTAATCACGCAAGATGCGCTCAGTCACCCATTTGGTCATGCCATATGGGTTAATAGGCGCCTGCGGATGCTGCTCATCAATCGGCACGTATTGCGGCACACCGAAAATTGCAGCCGTAGAAGAAAACACAATTTTTTTGACCTCATGCTGGCGCATCGCATCGAGCAGGTTCAGGGTGCCGGTGAGGTTGTTCTGGTAATACTTCGCTGGGTCACGCACCGACTCCCCCACCGCAATCGAACCCGCAAAATGCACCACCGCATCAAACTGATGCTGGCTGAACAGCTTTTCCAAGGCCACTTTGTCATGCAGGCTGCCCTGCACGAACTCGCCAGCCAGCACCGCATCGCGAAACCCTGCAGACAGATCATCAAAGGTCACCACTTCATGCCCTGCCTGATCGAGCCTGACCACCATATGCGAGCCGATATAGCCCGCGCCGCCTGTTACTAATATTTTCATCTGAATACTTACGCCTCACCGATAACTACTATTTCAATTCTACTTAAAATTTTTGAGCCAGTGCATGTTAATGTCATATCAATCAATGTTGCATTACAATTAAATTAAATGCTGCGTCTCTGTATTGACGACTTATCGGGCCTGCTGGCTTGGTCATGATACAAATGAATATGACGGAGGAACTCTCATGCATCAGCTAAAACTAAGCAAAGCCTTTACCCTGCTGGAACCAGGACCTGTTGTTCTCGTAACGACCAATGATGGGCAGAAAAACAATATCATGACAATCTCCTGGACCATGGTGATGGATTTCACGCCGGTATTTGCCATTGTCACGGGTGAATGGAATTATTCTTTCGCAGCTTTGCAAAAAAACAGGGAGTGCGTCATTTCCATTCCCACAGTTGACATGCTGGATACGGTGGTTGGCATAGGCACGTGCACTGGAGCAGACACAGACAAGTTTGCCAAATTCAAGCTCACGCCTGTGCAGGGTCAGGTTGTTAAGGCGCCTTTAGTCAAAGAGTGCCTTGCAAACATAGAGTGCAAAGTCATCGACATCGTCAATAAGCACAACATCATCGTGCTAGAGGGGGTTGCCGCATGGGTCGATACCGTCCGTGAAGAAAAACGTACGGTTCACGCTGTTGGCGATGGAACGTTCATTGTCGACGGACACAAAATTGACCGAAAAATCATGATGGCTTCAAAACTTCCACACGACGTTTAGCGGTCATTTTGCATGGCAATTGGTGACTGCCTGAATTTATCAGCAATCATATGCGCAATACTCAGCAATTCTTCTTTAGTTGCTCCGCTTGATGCCTGAACTGACATACCTTGATGCACGGTAGCCACAAGCTTGGCTAATGACTTCGTGTCCGCATCCATAGGTATATCCATTTCTTTTCTTGCCCTATCCAGACGCTCAATCAGAAGCTTCTCATAACTATTCCTGTAGCCACTTAACATGTCATGTATGTGCTGTGACTCTTTACTGCAACTCAGTGCACCTTGAATAATCATGCAGCCACATGGATTCTGAGGATTGGTAAGATTTACAGCAGCGGAAGTTAATAGCTTTTTAACAACTTCAAAAGCGGTTTTTTCATTTAAAGCATCGGCTACGAACCTTACCGGGCCGTTTGCGTATCTATTAACGGCCTTCTGAAACAGCTCTTCCTTGGCGCCATAAGCAGCATAAATACTTGTTTTGTTCATGCCCATGGCTTTTGTCAGTTCACTCATGGACGTACCTTCAAAGCCATACTGCCAAAATGTGCGCATTGCACACTCCAAAGCTGTATCGTAATCAAAGCCCGAAGGTCTTCCGCGTCCTTTTTTATTGATAATTTCAGACATATTTTCGACTTAATTAATCATTGATTTTAATATTGTACCATTCAGTAAGAAAAATGTTGACAATGATTTATAAGACTTATATTATTTATTTACCAATCGGTATATAAATAATGAAATAAACAAGGAGAAAATAATGGCTGCTAAAAATACTGCTTTAATAACAGGTGCTTCATCGGGGATAGGTGCGGTGTATGCTGACCGGCTATCAAAAATGGGATACGACCTTATCCTGGTAGCGAGAAATGCAGAGAAACTAAAACACGTAGCCGACAAAATTCGCAATGAAACTGAAATAAATGTAGAAGTGATTATTGCAGACCTTTCCAAAAAGAGTGAATTGCTCAGGATTGAAAATTTAATAAAAGAGAATAAAAACATAAACTTGCTAGTCAACAATGCTGGGGTTGGCGCTGTAACACCATTATTGCAATCGAATGTAGATAAAATGGAAGAGATGATTGATATCAATGTAACAGCACTTACGCGACTCACGTATGCCGCAGCACCAGAATTTATTCACAGGTTAAACGGAACCATTATCAATATTGCATCTATCGTTGCTATTGGCCCCGAGATACTGAATGGTGTTTATGGCGCAACGAAGGCTTATGTACTCGCCCTTACACAGTCACTACAGCATGAACTAGGAAATAAAGGGTTAAGAGTGCAAACCGTAGTACCTGGTGCGACAGCAACAGAGTTCTGGGATGTTGCTGGCATGCCATATACCAATCTTCCATCTGAAATTGTAATGAGTACTGAAGATATGGTTGATGCCGCCATAAAAGGGCTGGCAATCGGTGAGATTGTCACAATCCCGCCATTGCAAGATGGCAGTGATTGGTCGCAGTATGAAAGCGCAAGAAAACTGCTATCGCAAAAGTTTGGTCATTCTAAACCAAGCGCCCGTTACGCCTGACCTTTGAAACCTAATATTGGAAATGGCACACAATAGTTATACAAGCATGGTGGATAGCCACCATGCAATTCAAGTTGGAGACCTTATGCAATATAAATTAGCTAATCGTTATAGATCGATACTATTTGCTCTGATCATGTCTTGCAGCACTGCATTGATTGTGTCTGGCGTCATCATATATTTACAACATGACTCAAAAAGTAATTTTTTGATGAAATGGCTTGGTGCATTTATCACTGCATGGCCGATTGTATTTATTGCAATATTGGTTGTAGCCCCTATCGTAAATAAAGCACTGGATCGATTTGTTGAGAGCGACTTTGAATAGCTAATCACATCTAGAAAATCGGGTAACGTCCACCATAAACAGCATAGCAGCACCAAGCCAACATTCAATGTAAATTCGGCACGCAAAAGAGCGTCATTTGCCTAATGCTGCCGCAGGTACTTTATGCTTGATGAAGCAAAATCTTTCTTTGCAAACATCCAGTTTAATTCATATATCCTAATAAATCGGTTTGATGTGCGACAACTTTCCAATCACCGTTCCTTTTATGCAATGCCGTGGACGATCGTATAGAAACGACTTCTGCCTTTCCATCAACCTCATTCTCGCCAACTTCTACACAGGTAATCAGAGCCATATCACTGCCTATCACCGTATGTAGTTGCTGTGGATTAACTCGCCCGCCAAGCTTCATCGCAGCAACAGAATTCCACATCTTTTCTATATTTTCCCAGCCAATCAAATATAGACCATCTGGCCCCATATAAGTGACATCTGCAGCGTGAGACCACGCATCCTTCATAGGTTGCCCATCTCCGGTAAATAAAATATTAAGAGCTGTATAAAAGTTATCAATTGCTGCCACAACTGCTTGTTCATTCATCATTATCATAATCTCCCAAATATATAACTGATATATAAAAACTTACACCTACGTAGCTATGTGCATTTCTATTGGCATAGGCCCATAGCAAGTATCTCCGATAACGGAATCTCCTTGGAAACCAACGCAAACTGGCTTCAGTATGAACGTATCATATAGAGGTGCTGCCAACTCTCCTGATAATGAACTAATCACAAAAACCGTTCTGCAGACAAAAGTACTTAAATAATGGGATTAAGGATAGATACGCTTGATGTATCTGACTATCCTACCAGATGATTCACAATATATTAAATATGAAAAAAGTTGCAAAAAAAATAAAGCTCCATTAAATTGGGATGCTTAAAGTCTTTTATCTAAGTGAAGTTATGACCACAATCGCAATAATGAATCAAAAAGGTGGCGTTGGTAAAACGACAACTACATTAAATTTATCAGCGGCGATTCAATGCAATGGCGGTAGCCCGCTTATGGTAGATATGGATCCCCAATCCCACCTATCCAGCATCCATCCCTCTCAAGCCAAAGGCAGCGAAGCTACCCTCTTCGGTTTCTACCAAAACAATACACCACTCAATCAGATAATTATCGAATGGGATACTGTAGGCAAGCTTATTTGCTCACACATGGAATTGGCAAAAGTGGAAACCAGCTTCGGCAAGGGCCCATCTATCTTAAATCGCCTCAAGGTTGGTTTAAAACATCTGGAGAGTATCCAGCCCGTAACTCATACCCTCATTGATTGTTCACCGAATATGGGCGTGCTGACATTAAGCGCAATCTTTGCTGCAGATATTGTCATTATCCCAATCTCGTCGGACTTTCTCTCAGTAAATGGCGCCAGAAAAATTGAAAAGACATTAAACTCCCTGGAAAGCGTCCTTAAAAAGAGAGTAGAAAGACGCTACCTGCTAACCAAGTATGACACCAGGCGCCACATGTCATCACAGGTATTTAACATAGCAAAAACGTATTTTGGTAATGATGTGTTTGATGTGGTAATCAATGAAAATGTAGATCTTGCAAAAAGTGCCTACGAAAGCAAAGACATTTTCAGCTATAACGCCAGATGTACTGGTGCCTTGAATTACAAACAGCTTTACGACGACATGGTGAAGCAGAACTTAATTTAAGTTAGTTTATTTTATAATTGGTCTCTGGTAACCAAGTCCAGCACTTTATCAAAACTCATCTCCTGTACGCATTCCTCTATAGGCTCACATTCAAGAACCTCGCAATACCTGTACATTTGCTCAAGCTTTCTCTGCGCTCCCTCAAGATCAACGCTGGAGATGATTAACTTATCAACAACGAAATTGTTGCGCGTAACAATCTTGAATCTGAATTTAACAAACTTGGCATCCATTATGAATCCTAGATATTAATATGAGTACACATAAGCATAAATACAGCACCTGACGCTCAACTAACCCAATCGCTTGCAAAGCATAAGCTGAGAAATTAGCACCATTTGGATAGCACACGAGAGCCTACCCATTTCCCTAATAAAAATTAGTACTTCTTTTTACCATCATAACCAAAAATAAAAAAAATGAAACACTATTCTGATTCAGAATTAGTGCCCTGCCTCTAAATCTAAAATTAGAAGGTATCAATCTACTTTAGAAAGTCACCTAGCTCGAATACTCATCATGCTGGAATCTGACGTGCTTACTCCACAGCAAATAGCCTGCCACTCGAGACCTATGAAACTTTCTGCAAAAAAAAATGCCATAACAATGAATATGGAAATCATTTCTATTTTAATAATGATTGCCATATTAAAATATACTCATACAAAGTGTAATCAATACCATTTGCCTTTAAATAAAAATAACGTTTAAATGGTGTTGAAAATGAAAAAATTGAACAAAATGAATGAAATAACATCAGTAATGATTGAAGTTTAGTATGCATCTCTCAAAAGTTGTAAAAGCATTCAACATCATCAATGAACATCTTATTACGCATTTGCCTGTAGACACTTCCTTGCTGCCTTTTTTCATTCTGACCATTACAGTTCAATCATCTCTGCAAAAAAAAGAGTTATCGATTAAATGCCTGTGTAACCAACTGAAATGGAGTGCTACTGGTGTTAGAAAACATATCGCTAAACTTGAAAAAGAAAATTGGATTCAAATCCACACCTCTAAAACAGATAAGCGGGTAAAAATCATAACCCCTACTGAACAACTGGTTCAGGACTTCACCAGCCTGTCTATATGTATTTCTCACCTATTTGTTGATCACCATCAGAATAAGAAATGAC
>Ga0208114_1000267_pt1 | contig 13486 bp, 10 predicted proteins | sample LakWasMeta2_LOW4_2_FD_183854 | JGI IMG/M metagenome (GOLD analysis project Ga0208114, IMG submission 183854) | Freshwater sediment methanotrophic microbial communities from Lake Washington under simulated oxygen tension - Sediment Metagenome... | ecosystem: Environmental > Aquatic > Freshwater >... | reverse complement strand
ATCGCAAAGGTACTTCGGTATATGCCGGAAGAATTGGCGAGCGCGTTGCGGCGCCTGGCGTCACGATTGTCGATGACGGGACCTTGTCGGGTCGCCGTGGCTCATTGAACATCGATGACGAAGGTACGCCGACACAATGCACGACGCTGATCGAAGACGGCATATTGCGGGGCTACATGCAGGACAGTCTGAATGCGCGCCTGATGGGCGTTGCACCGACCGGCAACGGCCGTCGCGAAAGTTTCGCCAACATCACCATGCCGCGCATGACCAACACCTACATGCTGGGCGGCAACTATGCGCCGGAAGAAATCATCGCGTCGGTAAAAAAAGGTTTGTACGCCCCGAACTTCGGTGGTGGACAGGTCGATATCACGTCCGGCAAATTTGTCTTTTCCGCCAGCGAAGCGTATTTGATCGAAGACGGAAAAATCACTCGTCCGGTAAAAGGTGCCACCTTGATTGGCAACGGTCCGGAAACCATGACGCGCGTCAGCATGATAGGCAACGATCTGAAACTCGACGCCGGTGTCGGTATCTGCGGCAAGGATGGTCAAAGCGTGCCGGTCGGTGTGGGTCAACCGACATTGAAAATCGATGCGATGACGGTGGGCGGGACGCAGGCTTAAAAATTGCCAAGCTATTTTTGTGGGAGCTGGTTTACCAGCGATGAGGTTTTTCAGAGTACGACAATCTGAAACAGAGCATCGCTGGTAAACCAGCTCCCACAGAATCAGGATTCTTAGGGTAACTCGTTGTCATCATGATCATCATTGATCAACTCGCGCAGATCCCTGAATAAATCACGAAAGGCATGCGGCGGTTTGTTTTTCAGCTTTTCTTCCTTGGCATTGCGGGCCAATTGGCGAAGATGCTGGCGGTCGGCCGTCGGATATTCATTTAATAGTTCGGCAAGAGCAGCATCACCTTCCTCGATCAGACGCTCGCGCCAGGCTTCGACCCGATGTAGCGAAGCGGTTTCCTGACGAGCCTTGTTCTTGTCGAAATCCAGTGCCTCGCGAATGGCGACCAGTACTTCTTCATCCTGGCGACGCAATTGTTTGGCAAGAAATTGCATCTGGCGCTTGCGGGCAATTTGCGAAGTAATTTTCTTGGATTCGATGGTGAGCGCGATTAATTCGGCACTCATTGGCAGCGTATGAATGCGGGATTCGTTTTGCTCGATCATCTTGCTCGCAAGCTCCAGCACGGCGAGTGCTTCACGGCGTTCTTCGCTGCGGCTGGGGCCTAGATATTCGCCGGTTTCTTCATCAACGCCGCGCATGTGGGTTCTCGTAAGTGCCTTAATACTGCATAGTATGCGGATGAATACTCTTATCGACAAATCACAGGGGTCCCAGGCTGACTACCTCAGCGAACTGGCCGAGCGGGTTCTCGGCCTCTGCAGGCAGCAGGGTGCAAGCCAGGCGGAAGTTTCCCTGAGCGAAGACAGCGGTCTGTCAGTCAATGTCCGCATGGGTGAGGTGGAAACCGTCGAGCGCACGCAGGATCGCGGTGTTGCCGTCACGGTGTATTTCGATCAACGCAAAGGAACCGCCAGTACCGCCGATATCCAGCTCTCCAGCCTGAAGTCAACCGTTGAGCAAGCCTGTGCCATTGCGCAATTCACCGAGAAAGATACCGCGTCCGGTCTGGCAGATGCCGATCGCATGGCGAAGGTATTTCATGATCTTGATTTGTGGCATCCGAACGCCATTTCCGCCGACCAGTCGGTCGAGTTGGCATTGCAAACCGAAAATGCGGGGCGCGAGTTTGACCGACGGATTTCGAATTCCGACGGTGCCAGCATGAGCCATGGCGACAGCGTTGCGGTCTACGCGAACAGCCACGGATTTATCGGCGCCGAACGCAGTACGCATTTTTCGCTGAGCTGCTCGCTGATTGCCGGAGCGAATGATTCGATGCAGCGTGATTACTGGTACTCCAGTGCGCTGCGTTATGACGATATGGAGTCTGCAGCGAGTGTGGGTAAGCAGGCAGCTGAACGCACGGTACGCCGACTGAATCCACGCAGCGTGGATACCGGCAACTATCCAGTATTGTTTTCCGCAGAAACCGCACGCAGTCTGATCGGCCATTTTCTTGGGGCCGTCTCGGGTGCATCGCTTTATCGACGCGCCAGTTTTTTACTGGATTCGGTCGACACGCAGATTTTTCCCGAATGGTTTTCCCTGATCGAGCAACCCCATGTGAAGCGCGGATTTCGATCGGCAAATTTCGATGCCGAAGGCGTAGCGACCCAGGATCAATATCTGATCGAGCAGGGAGTGCTGAAGCATTATCTTCTCGGCAGTTATTCGGCACGAAAATTGGGTTTGCAAAGTACCGGCAATGCAGGTGGTGTTCACAATCTGAGTGCCGGCGCGAATGCCGGTGATTTGAACGAACTGGTTCGCAGCATGGGCCGTGGCTTGTTGGTCACCGAATTGATGGGCCAGGGCGTCAACGCCATCACCGGTGATTATTCACGCGGCGCGGCGGGTTTCTGGGTCGAAGGCGGCGAGATTCAGTATCCGGTGGACGAAATCACGATTGCCGGCAATCTGAAGACAATGTTTCAGGCCATCGAGGCCGTTGGCACCGATGTCGATAGACGCTCGCATATCCATACCGGTTCGATTTTGATCGGAAATATGACAGTCGCGGGCGAAGCCTGACTTGACATAATCACCACATCGGGCGACCCTTCGCTGGGGCGCACGTTTGTGCGTTTAACATATAACGGGAGGGGACTATGAGTGACGTTTCTCAAGACGACAAAAACCTTGGAATGCTGACGCATCTTTCTGGCATTTTGTTGGGATTTATCGTGCCATTGATCATCTGGCTGATGAATAAAGACAAGACGGACAAGGAATGGCTGAATACCGAAGCCAAGGAAGCCCTTAACTTCCAGATTACCGTAGCAATTGCCTATGTCGTATGCGTGGTACTTTCGTTTGTCGTGATCGGTGCATTGTTGATGCCGCTGGTCTGGATCGCGAATATCGTGCTCTGCATCATTGCCGGCCTGAAAGCGAAAGACGGAATTTCCTATCGTTATCCGTTTGCGCTTCGACTGATCAACTAATAATTTGATTCAGCAATAAAAAAGCCCGGTTCGCCGGGCTTTTTTATTGCATGCGATTGACCGCAAACTCGGCAATCTGTTTCAAGGCTTCGGCATCCCGTTGCAGCAGTGACAGGCTTGTATGCATTTTTTCCGAATAGGCCGACAGTAATTTTTTTGCTTCGTCCATGCCCAGCAAAGTCGGGTAGGTGGACTTGTTTTGTTCGGCGTCCTTGCCGGCCGTCTTGCCCAGTTGTTCGGAGCTGGCTTCGATATCGAGAATGTCATCGCGGACCTGGAATGCCAAGCCCAGGGTTTGGGCAAATTGATCAAGGGCATGGAGCTCGCTGGGATCGGCATTGCCGATGAGGGCTCCCATGCGGACGCTGGCGCGAATCAATGCCCCCGTCTTGAGGCTGTGCAGGGTTTCAAGTTCATCGAGGCTCAGGCTTTGATTGGTGGCGTCCATGTCCATCTGTTGACCGCCACACATGCCTGCAGCTCCCGATGCCTCTGCCAGAGCATGAATCAGCCCAAGCCGGGTAGCATCGTCAGCTCTGCATCGCGCCAGAAGCAGATAGGCCTGTGTCTGTAGTGCGTCGCCCGCCAGTATCGCGGTGGCCTCGTCGAACGCGATATGCAGCGTCGGCTTTCCTCGGCGGACACTGTCGTTGTCCATGGCCGGCAAGTCGTCGTGAATGAGGGAATAGGCGTGCGTCATTTCAACCGCCGCCGCCGCTGCGTCCAATGCGGCTTCAGATGCCTTGAACAGGGAGCCACTCGCGTAAACCAGGCAGGCTCGAATACGCTTGCCGCCACCCAGGGTGGCATAACGCATGGCCTGATGAAGACGCTGTGGCGCCAGATTTTCAGTGGGCAGTGTTGCGTCTAAAACGGATTCAACTCGGTCGCGCCACGACTGCAAATCGCTTTCAGACTTCATCGGAATGAAAGTCCGACGCCGTCTCGGGTTTTTCCGGATTGCTCAAAAGACGAACTCGCAATTCGGCCTGTTCCAGTTCATTTTGGCATTGGCGGTAAAGACCGACCCCGCGCTCATAGGCAGCCAATGAATCGTCCAGGCTGAGATCGCCTTTTTCCATTTTCTGCACGAGTGCTTCGAGTTCGTCCAGTGAACGTTCGAAGGGGACGGAAGCCGGTACTGGGTCTGATTTTTTGGTCGCCATGTGACTAGTTTGATGGCTGGGGCGCAACGGGTCAAACACTCCGGACAAGTCGCAGCCCGGACAATCTGCAGAAGTCTTCGAAACGGGCCGCATGAACGGTATCGCCAAAGCCCAGACATTCGCCGGAAGCGGAAAAGAAGACCGGTGCACGGCCTCTTTCCCAAGGCGGGATCCCCAGTTCCTGAAGTCGGTTTTTGAGGCTTGAATGATGATCGCGGTTGGCAAGCAGCAAGTGTTCGCCGCCTTGACGCAGCCTGATGAACAAAGGGCCATCGAAAAATTTCAGCAAGTCGTGGGCGATAGGGGTGTCTGAATTACATGATTCAAAATGCCAGCGGTCGCCATTGGGCAAGACAAGCTCGCCCATTCCATTCCATTCACATTGCCAGTCCGGCGGCATTTCGGTCCGGACTTCGGATAAATACAGGCTGTCACGCCAGCGCCGGATTTCCGTGCCGGCCCATTGAACCAGTGCGTTGGCATCTGGTTTGGCCAATAGAAGCGATTGTTCGATTTGAGTCAGGACATTGCTGGGCAACGGCGGAGTGCCGAGTGATTGTGTCCATGCCCGCAGAATTTGCGCACGCCATGCTCTGGAATATTGCATCAAGCCTGTCATCGACAGGGTATGCGGGTCGATTCCCTGCAGTTGAGACAGAAAGATTTCGCTTTGTTCGTGCAGGCATTGATGTTCTTCGGCCAGCAGCTCGGCACTATGGAAAAAATTCGCGGTTGCCCGTGGCCAGCGTTTTTCGAGTCGGGGCAGGATGTCGTGGCGCAAATAATTACGGTCGAAATCGGTTTTGCTGTTTGAAGGATCTTCGATCCAGACCAAATTTTCGCTGTCGGCATAGGCCTGCAGTTCCTCTCTGGAAACCGACAACAGGGGTCGGTATTGCCTGAATCCGTGCGCCATGGTGACGGCGCGCATGGCCGCCAATCCCTGGCTGCCGGAACCTCGCAGCAATCTCAGCAGTACGGTTTCCGCCTGGTCTTGGCGGTGATGGGCGGTCAACAGGACTTCATCCTCCTGAATCTGTGTTGCGATCGCCTCGTAGCGGGCGTGCCGCGCAGCGGCTTCCGTGCCTTTGCCGAGCGTCTTGTCGACGTTGACGTGGATCACGGTCAATCCGATATCCAACATGCGGCAAAACTCGGTGCAATGCCGGGCCCAGCGGTCTGCTTCCGGATGCAGACCATGATGAATATGGATCGCGCGCACCGGGATATCGGGCAATCTGGCGACCGCATGCAAAAGCACGCTTGAATCCAGGCCACCACTGTAGGCGCAAAGAAATTTTTCGCCACGGCTGGGCAATTGCATCTTGAGTGCTTTCAAGAACGCAGCCTGTTGCCCGGTATTCGCTGGCTCTTTGTTTACGGCCACACGTTTGCTTGCTGGTCGAAGTTTTTCGAGCTTTGTTTTACGACGCAGAACCGCTGGCCGGTCGGCGCTTCCATCACCCACCAGGTATGGATTTGCCTGACTCGCCGGGCGCCAAGATTTTCGAGACGCACCACTTCGGCTTCGATGTCGTCGGTTTCGATATCCAGATGCACACGCGATTCGTGCGTCACTTTCTGTACTTCGATATGCAAGTGTTCGGTGGGGTCGAGCAGGCGCACATATTTTTCGCCTTCCTCGTCCGGCAGCTTTTTTACCGTCATGCCGAGCGCGCCGCCCCAGAAATTGGCGGCATTATTTACGTCATCGGTTTGGCAATCAATGATGAAGCCGCAAAGTTTGCTTCTGTGCATGATCAATCAAGCCTCGAACGCTCCGTAACTACGCAGGCGCTTGTAACGCATTTCGAGCAGAGTCGTGATGTCGTGTTTTTCGAGCTCGGCCAGTTCGCCAAGAATCGTTTCTTTCAAGGTGGCGGCCATTGCTGCAGGATCGCGATGCGCGCCACCGAGAGGTTCGGGAATAATACGGTCGATCAGATTATGTTCCAGCAAACGGTTGGCGGTAATGCCCATCGCTTCTGCGGCATCGCGCGCCTTGTCGGCGCTTTTCCACAAAATCGAAGCGCAGCCTTCCGGCGTGATCACCGAATAGGTGCTGTATTCCAGCATCAGCGTGCGATCACCCACGCCGATCGCCAATGCGCCGCCGGAACCGCCTTCGCCAATGACGGTGCAGATAATCGGTGTTTTCAATGCTGCCATTTCCAGCAAATTGCGTGCAATGGCTTCGGACTGGCCGCGCTCTTCGGCACCGATACCCGGATAAGCGCCCATGGTATCGATCAGCGTGATCAATGGCAGTTTGAAACGCTCCGCCATTTTCATCAGACGCAATGCCTTGCGATAACCCTCGGGTCTCGGCATGCCGAAATTGCGTTTGATTTTTTCTTTTGTGTCGCGGCCTTTTTGCTGTCCGATGACCATGAAAGCGCGACCATTGATTCTTGCAAGGCCACCGACGATGGCGGCATCGTCGGCGAATGCCCGGTCGCCGGCGAGTTCGTGGAATTCATCGCAAATCAAGCCCAGATAATCCAGCGTGTAGGGGCGAAGCGGATGTCGCGCCATCTGGGAAATCTGCCAGGGCGTCAATGCCTTGAAAATTTCGGCGGTACGCGTTTCCAGTTTCTTTTGCAGGCCACTGACTTCGGAATCGATATTGACGGCTGGCCCGGTGCTGGCACGCCGCAGCTCCTGAATTTTGGCTTCAAGATCGGCAATGGGTTGTTCAAAATCGAGAAAATTGGGATTCATGGGCTGCAGTTATTGTGCTTGTTTGGGTGGATTCTAGCATCACTGGTATTAGTGTAGGAGCGTCCTTCCGGCGCGACAAACCTCGCCGGATTTGTCGCGCCGGAAGGACGCTCCTACGCGCCAACAATCAATTAACCGCCAGCCAAGGTTTGTGCAACGTCAATGCCACGCTGCTGATGCCGGGCAGGGCGCGCAGGGATGAAATTAATTCTGGCTCGCTGCGCACGGAATTCGGGCCGTTCAAGTCCAGTGTGCCCTGGCTGGTATCGGTGCGTAATTCCATACGCAGCGGTGTGCCGCCGGGTCGGTAAGCGGCCATGATTTGCTGCATGCCTTCCCAGGTTCCTGCCTGACGTAAATCCGCGCTGATCGACAAGCGCCGGCCTTGTTGCGAGCACAAGGTTTTGAAATCCCAGCATTGTCTGGCGCGCAATGACATGCCGCCGGAAAAATGATCTTCGGCTAGCCCGCCTTCAATCACCATGATGCGATCGCGTGTCGCCAGTGCACCGTATTGCTGGAAAGCTTCGCGGAAGAACGTGACTTCGAGTTGTCCGTGGCCATCTTCGATTTGCACGATGGCCATATTCTCGCCGCGTCTTCTGACACTGGTCACCAGACCGGCAACGACGAGCGCGGCTTCGCCTCGGTGGTTTTTCTTCTCGCCCCAGATTTTCTCGCATTGGCTTAGATCGAAGCCAACCAGATTGACTAATTCGCTGCGCCATGGATCAAGCGGATGCCCACTCAGATAATGGCCCAGCGTGTCACGTTCGCCGATGAGTTTTTGTTCCAGTGGCCAGTCGTTCACCTGCACCAGTTCGATATGGATTTCCGGTGCCGAACTGCCGCCGAATAGCGAGCTCTGGCCGGCATCGCGTTCGCGCGCCAATTGTTCGGTTGCACGGATTACCTCGGGCAGTTGCAGCATGAGGCTTGCACGATTGCTGCCGAGCGAGTCCATGCCGCCTGCCTGGATCAGGGCTTCGAGTACGCGGCGGTTGAGTTTTCCTGAGTCGACGCGCTTGCAGAAATCGAGCAGGTCCCTGAATTCACCGCCGCTTTGGCGTGCCTCGTAGATGGCTTCGCATGCGCCGCGGCCAACCCCCTTGACTGCGCCCAGACCGTAGCGAACCGTCTTTGCATCGAGAGCATAAAACATATAGCCCGAAGCATTCACGTCGGGTGCTTTGACTTGCAGCTTCAATGCCCGTGCTTCTTCAAGGAAGTTCACCACTTTTTCGGTGTTGTCCATATCCGACGACAACACCGCGGCCATGAATTCGGCCGGATAATGCGTTTTCAACCAGGCGGTTTGATAGGCCACCAGTGCGTAGGCCGCCGAGTGGGATTTGTTGAAACCGTATTCGGCGAATTTTTCCATCAGGTCGAAAATAGCCGTAGCCACCTTCGCATCGACATTTTGTGCCGCGGCGCCTTCTTCGAATTTGGCGCGTTCCTTCGCCATTTCCTCGGGTTTTTTCTTGCCCATCGCACGCCGCAGCAAATCCGCGCCGCCGAGTGAATAGCCGGCCAGCACCTGGGCGATTTGCATCACCTGTTCCTGATACACGATCACGCCATAAGTAGGCGCCAACACTTGCTCCAGCGAAGGATGCGGATACCGCACGGCAGCATTGCCATGCTTTCTGTCGACCCAGTCTTTATCCATGCCCGAGCCGAGCGGGCCGGGGCGGAACAAGGCGGCCAGTGCAATGATGTCTTCAAACCGGTCGGGTTTCGCGCGTTTCAATAATTCGCGCATGCCGCGTGATTCAAACTGGAATACCGCCACCGTGTCGCCTTTGGCAAATAACTGGTATGTCGCAGCATCGTCGAGCGGTAACGCCGTGATATCCAGCCGTTCTTCGCCGGCCACTTTGCGGCGAATATTAATTGCCTTCACGGCCCAATCGATAATCGTCAGCGTCCGCAGACCCAGAAAGTCGAATTTGACCAGACCGATGGCTTCGACATCGTCTTTATCGAATTGCGTGACGATGCTTTTAGCCGTTTCGCCCTTGCCGACGTGTTCTGCGAACAGCGGCGAGAAATCCGTCAGCGGCGAAGGTGCAATCACCACGCCGCCCGCGTGCTTGCCGGCATTGCGCGTCAAGTCTTCGAGTTTCAGGGCAAGGTCGAGCAGATCCTTGACGTCGTCTTCGGTCCGGTAGCGCTGAATCAATTCTTCCGACTTGAGTTCGGAATTTTTTTGCGATGCTTCCGATGTACCGAGTGCATCCGACAGGCAGATGCCAAGCGTCATGGGGATCAGTTTGGCGATGCCGTCGACCAGGCCATAGGGGAATCCGAGTGCACGGCCACAGTCGCGTACAGCCGCCTTTGCCGCCATGGTGCCGTAGGTGATGATCTGGCTGACGCGGTCGCGACCGTATTTTCTTGCCACGTAGTCGATGACTTCATCGCGGCGATCCATGCAGAAGTCGATATCGAAGTCGGGCATCGATACGCGTTCGGGATTCAGGAAGCGCTCGAACAGCAAGTCGTAGGGGATTGGATCGAGATCGGTAATACCCAAGGCCCAGGCCACCAGCGAGCCGGCGCCGGAACCACGGCCCGGTCCGACCGGAATGTCGTTTTCCTTCGACCAGTTGATGAAGTCGGCCACGATCAGGAAGTAGCCTGGGAATCCCATCTTGATGATGACGCCCAACTCGATATCCAGCCGGGCTTCGTAATCGGCTACGGTATGGCCGTTGGCCGGACTGTGTTTTGCCAGCCGTTTCTTCAGGCCTTCATGCGATGTCTCGCGAATCCAGCTATCGAGCGTATGACCTTCCGGCACCGGGAATTGCGGCAAATAATAGGTGCCGAGATTCAACTCGTAATTGCACCGTATGGCCAATTCGACCGTATTTTGCAAAGCCTCGGGAATGTCGGAAAACAATGCCTGCATTTCTTCGGGCGATTTGAGGTATTGCTCGGGACTGTAATCGCGCGGTCGTTTGGGATCGTCCAGCACGCGTCCGCTGCTGATGCAGACGCGCGCTTCGTGGGCGGCAAAATCTTCGCGTTCGAGAAAGCGGACATCGTTGCTGGCGAGCAGCGGTAAATCGTATTCCGCCGCCAGGCTGATCGCGGCGGCATTAAAATCCTGTTCGCCCTCGCGATTGGTGCGCGTTATCTCGATGTAAAAACGATCTGCGAATTGCTGTTTCCATTCAGCGAGCGTCTGCTTGACGTGCTCGGCTTTACCGCTGGCGAGTTGCTGGCCGAGCAGGCTTTCGCGGCCAGCAATCAGAATCAATCCTTCATGGTCCCGCTGTAGCCAATCACTTTGTATGGCGACGAAATCGCCGCGATGGCCTTCAAGATAGGCACGCGAAATCAGGCGCGACAAACTCAGGTAGCCGGCGTTGTTCTGGCACAGAAACGTAAGTCGCGAAGGGGGTTGGCCGGGTTCGGCCAGATACAGGTCCGCCCCTGCAATCGGCTTGATGCCCCTGGCTTCGGCTGCCTTGAAGAACTTCACAAGCGCGAACATGTTGTTGGTGTCGTTGATGGCAATCGCGGGCAAACCCAACGCACAGCATTGCTGGATCATTTCATCGATGCGCAATGTCGAGTCAACCAGCGAAAACTCGCTGTGGCAATGTAAATGGACGAAGCTGGGGCTCATCGGCGTGGCTTAATCGAGCGAATACGAAAAATAATCGGCATAGGGTTTTATTTTAGCCAGATACGGTTCGAACTGCGGCCGATAATGATGCCAGCGATTCATCGATCGCAAATAGACAGCTTCGCTTACTTGATGGTAGCTGTTGGTCTTGATGCGTCCGCGATCTTTCAGGGTGTTTTGATGGGCGCTCATGCTTTCAACCCAAGGCAGTTCCAGAAAACGGCAGACATCCTGCAGGGTGCGTTCTGTTTCGGACACCAGTTGCTCGTACCTGACGAAATGCACCGGTATCGGCATCAGCTCGCTCGATGTTTTCCAGATACGCATGATGCGTTCGTAGATGCGGGTGCTTTCGGCAAGCGTATTGAAATGCACAAAAGCCTCGTTGGCCGCGAAATTCTGCATGAAGTTGCTAAGAATGACATCGCAGGGGTGTCGCAATGCAAACAGGAATCTTGCCCGCGGAAACAATCGATGCATGCAGGCGGCATGAATGGTTCGAATCGGCATTTTGTCGACTATGATGCCGTCACTGTTGGGCTTGATACCCTCCTTCGCCAGATGGGATCGGTATTGTTGCCGCAGTTCGTCCCGCTGTGTGGAATCCAGATTGCTCATGCCGAACGGATAGCCACCGAATTTTTTGTCTATCGTGAATGCCACGTGCTCGAACGTGGCGCGTTCCTCGAGCGTCTGCGTCTTAGGGTGCCCGTCCAGCATCACGTCAAGCAGCGTCGTACCCGAGCGCGGAAAACCGAGTAAAAAGCACAGGTCTTCGCCCATGTCTTCGTGCTTGTCGTATTGTCCGCCCCTTGCTCCGTCGGACAGCCATTCTTCAATGGCATCCATGTGCCGGTCGAGTGCCGAGAAATCGGTTTGTTTGGCACGGATGCTGCGGCTTGCCAGATCGTTGGCCTTCTCGAACGTCTGGTAGGCCAGCCCATACTCGCCGGCCCGGTCCAAAGTGCTGGCGAATTCGAAGAAGTAGGGCTGGAAAAATCTCGGATGCAATTGTCGCGGATCGATTTTCTTGAACGTGGCGAGGCTCTCGTCTATGTGATTATGTCGTCGCGCCAGTTTGGCGGAAACGTAGTACACATTGGCGTCATTGGGAAGAATGCGGGTAGCTTCCGTGAGTGCTTTTTGTGCTTCATCGAGCTGGTTGGCGCGTTCATATAGCTCGATAAGTTCGGCCCAGACATCCCCCAGTCTCGGATTGACGACCAGCGATTTTCGGAAATAAGTGATTGCCGATTCGGTATCTAGTTCTTCCGAAAAAAGTGTCGCGAGGTGGCGTAGAGCCGTATCGTTTTTCGGATCGATCTCAATTGCCTGCCGGTAGTGGTATTTTGCCTGTTCGATATTGCGCTGGATGTGTTCACCGATGCCTGCGTTGATATGCGCTTCAACGTGCCTGGGCTCGAGGGTAATGAGATGTCGGAAGCATTCCAGTGCCTCGACGTTTTTTCCGCGTGCAAATTTGACCACGCCAAGATTCAGCAAGGCGGAACGGAAATAGGGGGCCAATTCAAGCGAACGGGCGTAGGCTTTCTCCGCATCCTCGAGTTTTCCCTGCGCACGGAGCACGTGCCCCAGATTGTGCCAGACCTCGGCAAAGTCGGGCTTCAGGGCCAACGCTTTTTCAAAAGCCGATTGCGACTGCGGCGGATGGCCGGAATTGAACAGCACACGACCAAGCTGATTATAGGCGCTTGCATCTTCGGCATTGAAACGCAGGGCATTATTGCAAGCCGCAATGGCGCCTGGCAGATCTCCGGCGAGTTGTTTTCGGATGGAATCATTGATGTGCGCAATACCGGGATCACTGAATCGCGATTTTGAAATCAGCTCCATCGCGGCATCGTTCATGCGTTCGCCGATGAAATAATCCCGCAGACGGACGAAGATTTCGGCGTTCTCGGGGTGCTCGTTGACCAATTTGGCAGCATCGGTGTATTTCGATTCGCGAATCAGAATTTCCGTCAGGAGCAAAAAAGCGCCTTCGGGAACGGGCGGCATGCGAAGTCGCATGCGCAAGGCATCTTCCGCTGCTTGAAAATCCCCCTTGGCCATCAGGGATTGGGTAAATTCGAGAATATTCGATTCCGACATTGGTTCGCCGTGGATTGGGTTTGGTGAATATTGCCAATTGTAGGCCATCGGGGCTGGCCGGCAGGAAAAAAACGTTATGGGAAGGATTGCGTATTCCGAACGGCTTGCACAGTCGCGTTTTTGGTTTTGGCTTACAATCGGAATCCGTGTTGTCGGGGAGTTAAACGGGGCGGCGGTGCGCAGTATATTTCCGCAGTAGCGTGAAAAGTCTCAGTGGCAAGTACAGGAAAAAAAGATGCCGGGGCAGCGGCCAGCGCGACCACTCGACCAGGCCGGGGTTGAGCATTACATCGGCGGCATGGCGCAAGCGTTGCCCCCAGGTTTCATAAAGTGCGAAATTCAGCCGCAGGCGTTGCCAGCCGTCGAGTTCCGGGGCTTCGCCAACAAACAAGCTATCGAGGCCGGCCTTGGCGATGGCGGCCGCTTTTGTCTGCGATGCAAGCCAGTCTTTGACGGTTGAAGGCAATGGAACGTCCAGCAAGCTCACCAGCAAATACAATCCGAAGGCCAGACGCCTGGAGGCTTGAAGGGTGTCGGCCCGATCGATAATCCAGGGCCAGTCCAGGGAGTCCTGTTGGCGAATTAACTCAGCGACATCGACGAGCCAGCCCAGATTCGCCCAATAGTGTTTACTGCCATGCAGACAAAGAATCAGCAGCAATTCAGAGGGTGGAAAACAGCGCACATCCTGGTCGAGGAATCTGGTTAGAGGCAGTCCATTCCACCATTGCTCGTCATGTACCGATTCAACCTGAA
>Ga0208114_1000266_pt1 | contig 13523 bp, 9 predicted proteins | sample LakWasMeta2_LOW4_2_FD_183854 | JGI IMG/M metagenome (GOLD analysis project Ga0208114, IMG submission 183854) | Freshwater sediment methanotrophic microbial communities from Lake Washington under simulated oxygen tension - Sediment Metagenome... | ecosystem: Environmental > Aquatic > Freshwater >... | reverse complement strand
CGTCGATGTCGGCACCGCAGTGAAAGCCGGGCAGGCATTGGCGCAACTCGATGCCAGCGACGTCTCGCTTCAGTCCCAGTCCGCACAGGCGGCTCTTGCCTCGGCGCAGTCGGATCTCGCCTTGGCCAAATCCGAACTGGAGCGCTACAAAGCCCTGGTGGACAAACAAGTGGTCAGTCGCTCACTTTACGAAACGCGTTTGTCTTCGTATCAAGCAGCTGCAGCACGGGTTAAACAGGCTCGCGCCAATGCGAATGTATCGGCCAACCAGACTGGCTATGCCATTTTGCGGGCGCCGAAGGACGGCGTGATTGCGCAACGTATGGCCGAAGCCGGGCAAGTGGTTGCCGCAGGCCAAACCATATTCGTGCTGGCCACCAACGGGCCACGCGAAATTTCGATCAGTGTTTCCGAGCAATTCGTCTCGCAATTCCAGCCGGGTCGAAAAATGGCTGTCGAGTTGTGGTCGGCGCCCGGAAAGATATTTCCGGCCACGCTGCGTGAAATTTCCCCTTCCGCCGATCCATTGGCTCGCACCTTCGCAGCCAAAGTGAGTTTCAAGGCGGATGGCGTAAAGGCCGAAGTCGGCCAGAGCGCACGCGTCTATGTCCAGGACGAAACCGACAGCAAGATGAGTTTGCCCTTGTCGGCCATTCATTCGCTCAATGGCAAGCCCGCCGTATGGGTGCTGAGAAAACTGGCACCGCCGGCCGATGCCGCGCTGGACGAAGAGGCAAAAAAGGCCTTTGCGGAAAAAGCCGGTCGCGAGCAGCAAGTACATTTGGTGCCGGTACAAATCGGTGCTTATGGCGAAACCAGCGTGCCGATACTATCGGGCGTCGAAACAACGGATTGGGTAGTGATTGCCGGCGTGCATTTGCTGCGTGAGGGCCAGGCCGTGCGAGCGGTAGACAACAACAACCGTGAAGTTGCCGCAGCATTCAATGCGCTGGCTTCCAGCAAGACGGCTAACTGATCATGGCCTCAAACTTCAACTTATCCGCCTGGGCGCTGAATAACCGTACCTTGGTGCTCTTCATGATGATCGTTCTCGCCATCGCGGGAATCGTGAGTTACCAGCGGCTTGGCCAATCGGAAGATCCGCCATTCACCTTCAAGATCATGGTGGTTCGTACCATGTGGCCGGGTGCAACGGCGGAAGAAGTGTCGATGCAGGTGACCGATCGCATCGAAAAAAAATTGATGGAAACCGGCAGTTACGAATTTATCCGTTCGTATTCTCGCCCAGGCGAATCGCTGGTGATGTTCATGGCCAGGGATTCGATGTTTTCCGACAAGTTGCCCGAACTGTTTTACCAGGTCAGGAAGAAAACCGGCGATATAAAGCCGCTGTTGCCGGAAGGCGTGGTCGGACCTTTTTTCAATGACGAATTCGGCGACACTTTTGGCAACATTTATGCCTTGTCTGGCGACGGATTCGATTACGCCACGCTGAAAAATTATGCGGAACGCATCGAGCTGGAATTGCATCGCGTCCCGGACGTCAACAAAGTCGACTTGCTTGGCTTGCAGGACGAAAAAATCTGGATTGAATTATCCAATACCAAATTGGCGACGCTCGGCATTCCGATGACCAAGGTGCAGGAAGCGATCGACCAGCAAAATGCGGTAACGCCGACGGCATTTTTCGAAACCGGTAGCGACCGCGTGCAATTGCGCGTCGACGGCGCATTCGACAGCGTCGAACAAATCAAGAATTTCCCGATCCGCGTCGGCGACAGAAGCCTGCGTCTGAGTGATGTGGCCGAAGTCAAACGCGGCTTCACCGATCCGGCGCAACCCCGCATGCGTTTCATGGGGGAAAACGCCATCGGCATTGCGGTCTCGATGCGACCGGGTGGGGATATTGTCGCGCTCGGGAAAAATCTCGATGCCGACTTTGATCGGCTGAAAGAAAGTCTGCCGGTTGGCATGGAGCTGCGAAAAGTATCCGATCAACCCGCAGCTGTTTCCAGTTCGGTCGGCGACTTCGTCCGATCCCTGGCCGAAGCCGTCATCATCGTGCTCGCGGTCAGTTTTTTCTCGCTCGGAAAACGCGCCGGTGCCGTCGTTGCACTTTCCATTCCGCTGGTACTGGCAATGACATTTGCCGCGATGGCGTATTTCGGCATCGGCCTGCACAAGATTTCATTGGGCGCATTGATTCTCTCTTTGGGACTGTTGGTAGACGATGCGATTATTGCCGTCGAAATGATGGCAGTGAAAATGGAGCAGGGGCTCGATCGCTTCAAGGCGGCCAGTTTTGCCTATACCAGTACCGCATTCCCGATGCTGACCGGCACGCTGATAACGGCAGCGGGGTTTTTACCGATTGCCACTGCTCAATCGGGTACCGGCGAATACACACGCTCGATATTCCAGGTCGTAACGATTGCCTTGATTCTTAGTTGGATCGTGGCGGTTATTTTTATTCCCTACCTTGGCGATCGCCTGCTGGCCGATCCCAAACCGCTTGCACATGGGCAAAGCCATCACGAAGTTTACGATACGAAGTTCTACAAAAAATTCCGCCGCCTGGTGGCGTGGTGTGTGAATTATCGCAAGAGCGTGATCCTGGTGACTTTTCTTGCCACCGTGGGATCGGTTTTCCTGTTCAAGTACGTGCCCCAGCAATTCTTCCCGTCTTCGACCCGACTGGAACTGATGGTGGATCTGGAATTGGCCGAAGGCGCATCGCTGCAAGCCACGGAAGTGGTAGCCAAGCGCTTTGAAAAAATGATCAAGGATCGCAGTGAGCTGGATAATTTCGTGGGTTATGTCGGTACCGGTTCGCCACGTTTCTACTTGCCGTTGGATCAAAAATTGCCGCAGGCCAATTTCGCACAGTACGTATTGACGACAAAAAGTAATGCCGAGCGCGAACAGGTCAGGAAATGGCTGATCGAAAAATTCAAGACCGATTTTTCCGATGTGCAGGCTCGCATCAGCCGTCTCGAAAACGGTCCCCCGGTCGGTTACCCGATTCAATTCCGGGTGTCGGGCGAACACATTGATAAAGTCCGCGAGTTGGCAAAACAGGTAGCGGAAAAAGTGCGTGCCAATCCGAATGTCGATAACGTACACCTTGACTGGGACGAGCCGAGCAAAGTGGTACGCATCAAAATCGACCAGGAGCGCGCACGCGCACTCGGCGTAAGCTCGTCGCAGGTCGCCTTGTTCCTGCGCGGTTCTCTGTCGGGTACTCATATCAGCACTTTCCGCCAGGGCAACGAGTTGATCGAAATCGCCTTGCGCGGGCCGAATCAGGAACGCGAAAGTCTGTCGATGCTGGGAAGTCTGGCCATTCCTACCAGCAACGGACGCGCCATTCCGCTGTCGCAGATCGGCACGCTGGAATATGGCTTTGAAGAAGGCATTATCTGGCATCGCAATCGACTGCCAACCGTGACCGTGCGTGGTGATATCTACAAGAACATCACGCCACCCGAAGCGACGGCGCAAATCCTGCCAACGCTTGCATCCATACGCGCCAACCTTCCCGTGGGTTATCTGCTGGAAACCGGCGGTACGGTCGAAGACTCCGGCAAAGGCTCCAAGTCGGTGGCAGCAGGTGCGCCATTGTTTTTACTGGTCGTATTCACCTTGCTGATGATTCAGCTGAAAAGTTTCCGCCGTACGTTCATGGTCTTGTTGACCGCGCCTCCGGGCTTCATCGGTGTGACGCTGTTTTTGCTGATCTTCCAGGTGCCGTTCGGTTTCGTGGCGATGCTGGGCACGATCGCGTTGTCGGGAATGATCATGCGCAACTCGGTGATTCTGGTAGACCAGATCGATCAGGATATCTTGCATGGCAGTTCACCGACAGATGCCGTGATCGACGCCACCGTGCGACGTTTCCGTCCGATTGTCCTGACTGCGCTTGCCGCGATATTGGCAATGATCCCGCTTTCACGCAGCGTGTTCTTTGGTCCGATGGCCACCGCCATCATGGGTGGTTTGCTGGTCGCGACAGCATTGACCTTGCTGTTCCTGCCTGCCTTGTACGCCGCCTGGTTCAAGGTGCCATCACCGGACATGAAGCAATACACATAAACGGTTTTCGCGACCGAGTCTGCCTGCCTGGCTCCCTCCCCCTTGTCACAGGCAGATTCGGAACGCGATTTTAATTGATGTTGTAGGAGGGCCCTTGGGCCCGACAGAGATATGCAAGGAAACCTCATGCAGCAACTCGAAATTATCGTCCAGGAAAACGACAGCGTTGCCGCTACTTTTTTCCCGGCCAATGCCGAAACAAAATTAAATCGCAGCGTCATCGTCGGTCCCGCCGCAGCCGTATCGCAAACCTACTACACGGGCTTTTGCCAGTATCTGGCCGAAGCCGGTTTCGATGTCATGAGTTTTGATTTTCGCGGTGTAGGCCAATCGAAAACCCGCGATATCCGCGAGTATCGCGATGTCGGTTTTCTAGCCTATGCCGAACATGATTACCCTGCCGTCGTGGATGCGATGCTGGAAAAATTTCCGGAGCAAAAATTATTCATCGTCGGTCACAGCGTCGGTGGCTGGATGCCGGCACTGACGAAAATCAGCAACAAGATCGATGGCCTGATAACCGTGGCCGCCTTGTCGGGGTATTGGCGCCTGATGGCAAGGCCGGCGCGCTATCTGCATTTCATGGCCTGGTATTTGATTGCACCGTTGACCATCAAACTCTATGGCTATTGGCCGGGCTGGGCCGGCATGAAAGCCGACACCTCCGCCGCGCTCGGACTCGATTTCGCGCACTGGGCGAAAAAGCCCGGTTTTATCTTTGACGAGCCACGCATCAACGCCACCGAACACGCCAATCGGTTTCTCGGTCATCTGCATTTATTCCAGATCGCCGACGACAACTGGGGAACGCCCGCTGCCGTGAAGGCGGTTCATGATCGTTATCCGAACGCCAAAACCCGCGCAATTGAAGTCATCGAGCCAAAGGAACACGGCATTCCGTTTATTGGCCACTTCAATTTCTTCCGCAGTGCCCACCGCAATACCCTGTGGGCGCTGGCGTTGAAGCGCCTGAACGAATTCGACTAAGGCCCAACACTGGCATGGGCCGTCCCTTCATGTTGAAATAGCGCCTGAAGCGGGGGTGCCTTAACAAGGCTGAGAAATACCCTTTGAACCTGATCCGGTTAATGCCGGTGTAGGGAAGCTCGCAAGTCTGACCCACCCATGGGTTTTTCTGGCATCGCCGTTTCGATGATCACTCAAAGGACGATGCTATGAATGCTTTACCCAGCGAACTCTTGCGCCAGGCGCAGGAACTTTCCGAATCCGTGACCAAGCCATTCACCGGCTCGAAGAAAATCTATGTGCAGGGCTCGCGTGACGACATACGCGTACCGATGCGCGAAATCGAATTGACCGATACCCGCAAGATTGTCGGTGTCGAGAAGAATGCGCCATTCTGCGTCTACGACAATTCCGGACCCTACACCGATCCGAATGTGTCGATCGACCTGGCGCAGGGTTTGAGCCCGTTGCGTGCGAAATGGATCGAAGAAAGAAACGATACCGAATTATTGTCGGGCTTGAGTTCGGAGTTCGGTCGCGCCCGCGAGCACGATGCCAAATTGAATGCGGTGCGCTTCGGCAATCGTCCGCTGCCGCGCAAGGCGAAAGCCGGCATGAACGTCTCGCAAATGCACTACGCGCGTCGCGGCATCATTACGCCTGAAATGGAATTCATCGCGATCCGCGAAAACCAGAACATCCAGGCAATCCGCGAAGAGCATTTATTGAAGCAACATGCGGGCGAACATTTCGGTGCGAACTTGCCGAAACTGATAACGCCGGAATTCGTGCGTTCGGAAGTCGCCTGTGGCCGCGCGATTATTCCGGCCAATATCAATCACCCGGAAATCGAACCGATGATCATAGGCCGCAACTTCCTGGTCAAGATCAATGCCAATATCGGCAACTCGGCCGTCAGTTCCGGCATCGCCGAAGAAGTGGAAAAGCTGGTCTGGTCGATGCGTTGGGGCGGTGACACCGTGATGGATCTATCCACCGGCAAGCATATCCATGAAACCCGCGAATGGATCATCCGCAATTCGCCGGTGCCAATCGGCACCGTGCCGATTTATCAGGCGCTGGAAAAAGTCGATGGTCGTGCCGAAGAACTGACCTGGGAATTATTCCGCGACACCTTGATCGAGCAAGCCGAGCAGGGCGTCGATTACTTCACGATCCATGCCGGCGTATTGCTGCGCTATGTGCCGCTGACGGCGAAGCGAGTGACCGGCATTGTCTCGCGCGGCGGTTCGATCATGGCGAAATGGTGCCTGTCGCATCACAAGGAAAATTTTCTGTACACGCATTTCGAAGACATCTGCGAAATCATGAAAGCCTATGACGTCAGTTTCTCGCTCGGTGACGGGTTGCGTCCGGGCTCGATTGCCGATGCCAACGATGCCGCGCAATTCGGTGAACTGGAAACCCTCGGCGAGCTGACGAAAATCGCGTGGAAACACGATGTGCAAACCATGATCGAAGGCCCCGGCCATGTGCCGATGCAATTGATCAAGGAGAACATGGACAAGCAATTGCGTGAATGCGGCGAAGCGCCGTTTTATACGCTTGGTCCTTTAACGACCGATATCGCGCCGGGCTACGATCACATTACCAGCGCGATTGGTGCTGCGATGATCGGCTGGTACGGTACCGCGATGCTTTGCTACGTCACGCCGAAAGAACATTTGGGTCTGCCGAACAAGAACGATGTGCGCGAAGGTTTAATGGCCTACAAAATCGCCGCACACGCGGCCGACTTGGCGAAAGGTCATCCGGGTGCGCAGGCACGCGATAACGCCTTGTCGAAAGCGCGTTTTGAATTTCGCTGGGAAGACCAGTTCAATCTGGGCCTCGATCCAGACCGTGCCCGCGAATACCACGACGAAACCATGCCGAAGGAAGCGCATAAGGTTGCGCACTTCTGTTCGATGTGCGGACCGCATTTCTGCTCGATGAAAATCACCCAGGACGTGCGCGATTACGCCGACGCGCAGGATCTGGAAGCCGCCGAAGCATTGGAAAAAGGCATGGCCGAGAAGTCGAAAGAGTTTTTGGAGCAGGGCGCGGAAGTCTACAAGCCTGAATGAGACCGGCCCGAATGAGTTCGATGGATCCGCAACGGCGCTTACTGTGCGCAGCGATCGCCGCTGGCGGCGCCGTGTCGGCGATGCCGGCTTGGACGAAATTGAATTTTGCGAGAGATGGTTTTTCATGGTCGCCGATATTCGAAAATCTCGGCGATTCACAGCGCCGGCTTTTGCTGGATACGGGCCGCGAAATTCAGATTCTGTATACGCAGATCAATCGCGATGAAGCGGGCGGGATAAAGCTCGAGCATCACGCTTTTCATCACGCACCAAAGCGCTGGTTTTTTCCGGCCAGCACGATCAAGTTGCCGATGGCATTGTTGGCCTGCGAAGAAGTCGCCCGTGTCGGCGGCGATCTCGAAAGCGCGATAATGCTGCGGCAGCCGCCCGAAACCGGGATATGGGATGCCACCGAGCCGCTGAGCGAATCGCTGCGTCGCAGTTTGTGCCGCACCTTTACGGTTAGTGACAATATTCCGTATAACCGTTTCTATGAATTGCTCGGTCCTGAGAAGATACATGCGCGCCTGAAAGCGCTGGGTTATCCGAATACGCGGGCGATTTCGCGGCTTGGATCTCGCGATGTCGAGGCGAATCGCAGAACCGGCTCGGTGCAGATTCTGGATGCCGAAGGCAAACCGCTGGCGGGCATTGCGCCGAGAGTCGCGAAAAAGCGTGCGTTCCCGTTCGGCAAGGCCCTGAAAGGTGAGGGCTTTCTGGAAGACGATGGCGTGCTTATTACCGGCAAGCATGATTTTTCGTTTGGTAATTTCATGCCTCTCGCAGAATTGCACCAGATGGTGGTCGCGTTTATCTGCCCTGAAGCCGTAAACGAATCGCAGCGCTGGAAAATCCCGGCCGGTTGGCGCGAAGACATCCTGAAAGAGATGGGCCGCTATCCGCGCGAATCGACCAATCCGGTATATCCGGCGCCGGAATATTACGATGCCTATGCGAAATATTTCGTGCTGGGCACGAGCCGGGAAAATGCTCCGGAGGGCTACCGCGCGTACGGGAAAATCGGCGAAGCCTATGGGTATCTGTCCGATTCGAGTTACCTGGTGGACAAGAATTCCGGCAGCGAATGTTTCCTGTCGGCGGTCATCCATTGCAATCCGGATGGCATTTACAACGACGACAAATACGATTACGAGGAAACCGGTCTGCCGTTTCTGGCCGCGCTGGGAAAAAGCGTGCTGGCGTTTGAGGCCGCGAGGAAATGATCCAATAAAAAAGGCCGCAATGCGGCCTTTTTTATTGATGCGAACATGAGATTAGAACAGGGGCTTTTCCGGCACCGAGTTGTAGCGCTCAACCGATTCGAGGATGAGTTCCTTGGCTTTGGCGGCATCGCCCCAGCCGTTGATCTTGACCCATTTTCCCTTTTCCAGATCTTTGTAATGTTCAAAAAAATGGCCAATGCGCGCCAGGGCCAACTCGCCCAAATCGTCGGCATTGCTAACATGGTCGTAACCGGGAAAGACCTTGCTTACCGGTACGGCAATAATTTTTTCATCGCCGCCGGCTTCATCGGTCATCAGCAATACACCGACCGGGCGTACGCGAATGACGGAACCGGGAATCAACGGGACCGGCATCACGACCAACACATCGACCGGATCGCCGTCATCGGAAAGCGTGTGGGGCACGTAGCCGTAGTTGCAGGGATAGCGCATGGGGGTGGTGAGCACACGATCGACAAAAATTGCGCCGCTGGCTTTATCTACTTCATATTTAACCGGCTCGGAATCCTTCGGGATTTCGATAATGACATTCACTTCGTTGGGCACGTCTTTGCCGGTAGGCACTAAATCTAGGGGCATCGGGGTTTCCTGCGGTTTTCAATGCGCGCAGGATACGGCAAAAGCGCCGAGCAATCACTCTTTCCGGAACGTACCCGCTGGGCTTTCCGATGCTGGAAATAGATACGATTGGTGCAAGTCGGCATTGAAAAGCCTATATTTGTCGGGCGGTTCCCTTTTTAACGAATGCGGGCTAGATTGCTGAACGGGAAGGAGACAATATGCGAACAGATGCCGTGCTTGACCCTGATGCGATTGAGTTGCTGAGGACTTTGGATAAACAAAGACCAGGGTCGTTTAGAGATTTCGTACGCATGTTCGCGACGGAAGCGCCTATCCGCGTGAAGAAAATCGAAGCGGCGTTTGCCGCAGCGGATTCCACCGCGCTAAACCAGCATTCGCATTATTTGCGATCCGCCTGTCTGGCACTGGGTGCGGGCCAGTTGGCCGCGACTTGCCACATGCTCGAACATCTCGATCCATCGAAAATGACTCAAGACAATTCGGATCTGTATCTTGCACCGCTGCACACGCAATTGCGCGATGCGATGATTGCCTTGCTGGAGTTGTCGGAAGTCGCATAAAAATTTGCGTCAATTTTCACGAGACAAAAAAAGCCCCGCCGAAGCGGGGCTTTTTTATTCAGTCTTGAAACATCAGAGTGTCGTCAGCATCGGTACCAGCAGCAAGGCAACGATATTGATGATCTTGATCAGCGGGTTGATGGCGGGACCTGCAGTATCTTTGTACGGGTCGCCAACGGTGTCGCCGGTAACGGCGGCCTTGTGGGCTTCGGAACCTTTGCCGCCGTGATGGCCTTCTTCAATGTATTTTTTTGCATTGTCCCAAGCACCGCCGCCGGTGCACATCGAGATCGCGACAAACAAGCCGGTCACGATGGTGCCCATCAACAGGCCGCCGAGTGCATCTGCACCCAAAGTCATACCGACGATGATCGGAATGAACAGGGGCAGCATCGATGGAATGATCATTTCGCGGATGGCCGCTTTGGTCAGCAAATCCACGGCTTTGTCATATTCCGGCTTGCCGGTACCTTCCATGATGCCTTTGATGTCGCGGAACTGGCGGCGAACTTCTTCCACCACTGCACTGGCTGCACGCCCCACGGCCTGCATGGCGAATGCACCGAACAGATAGGGAATCATGCCGCCGATTAACAGGCCGATGACGACGTCTTTGTTATCCAGCGAGAAATTGACGGCATCGACGCCGAATTTTTCGTTGAGCTTGTGCGAGTAATCGGCAAACAGCACCAATGCCGCCAAGCCGGCCGAACCAATCGCATAACCTTTGGTCACGGCTTTGGTGGTGTTACCCACGGCATCCAGTGCATCGGTGATTTTGCGAATTTCCGGACCGAGTTCGCTCATTTCGGCGATACCGCCGGCGTTATCGGTAATCGGGCCGTAGGCATCGAGTGCCACGATCACGCCTGCCATCGAAAGCATCGAGGTGGCGGCAATGGCTACGCCGTACAAGTCGGCGATTTCATAGCAACCCCAGATAGCCAGCACAACAGCCAACACTGGCGCTGCGGTGGATTTCATCGACACTGCCAAACCGGCAATCACGTTGGTACCGTGACCGGTTTCAGAGGCTTTGGCCACATCCTGCACGGGAGCATATTCGGTCGCGGTGTAGTACTCGGTAATCACAACCATGGCGGCCGTCAGGCCCAGGCCGATCAGGGTGCACCAGAACAAAGGCATACCCAGGTCTTTGCCGAATAACTCATCGGTCACGAAGTAAAATGCAGCGGCGGCCAGGATTCCCGAGACCGCCAAACCGCGGTAAAGGGCATTCATGATTTTTCCGCCATCACGTACTTTCACGAAGAAAGTGCCGATGATCGAAGCGATAATGGAAACCGAGCCAAGTGCGAGCGGATACATCACGCCGTTGACGCCGTAGGTGTTGAAAGCAATGCCTGCCACCAGCATGGCGGCAATAATCGTCACGGCATAGGTTTCAAACAAATCGGCGGCCATGCCTGCGCAGTCACCCACATTGTCGCCGACATTGTCGGCAATCACGGCAGGATTGCGTGGATCGTCTTCCGGAATGCCTGCTTCGACTTTACCGACCAGGTCGGCACCGACATCGGCGCCCTTGGTGAAAATACCGCCACCGAGACGGGCGAAGATGGAAATCAGCGAGCTACCAAAAGCCAGGCCAATCATGGGTTCCAGCGCATCTTTCAGGGACTCGGCGGTAATACCCTGGCCATGCAGCACATACATGAAGAAACCAACGACTCCGAGAAGGCCCAAGCCGACGACCAACATGCCGGTAATGGCACCGCCCTTGAAACTGACATTCAAGGCAGCGTTCAAATTTTGCGTTGCGGCTTGCGCGGTTCGTACATTGGCACGCACCGATACAAACATGCCGATGAAGCCGGCGGCCCCCGAAAGAATGGCGCCAATGGCGAAACCTATGGCGGTTTCCCAATTATTGAGTGCGAAACCAATCACAAAGAACAGTACAACGCCGACCATCGCGATCGTCATGTATTGACGACGCAAATAGGCGCCTGCACCTTCCTGAATGGCCATGGCGATTTTCTGCATACGCTCGTTGCCGGCTGGTTGAGCCAGAACCCAGCGAGTTGCAAAAATCCCATAAAGAATGGCGATGGCCGCACAGGCCAGCGCCAGCTCAAAACCGTATTGCTCAAACATGCCTCTTACTCCCCAGAAGTTAAACATCAAGCAACCAACAAAAAGCGGCCGTGAGCCGCTGAACCCGAGTATCGCAGAGGAAACAGGGGAAATACCAGCCGAGGCCGGTCATTAATTGGCGAGATGCGGCACCGGCTCTTCTTCGGGACAAGCCTTGGGGGCGTATTTAGTTATTGCTGACCAGATCTTGCTGGTATTCCTGCAACGTGCTCAAACGCAGGGTTGGCTGGCCATTGAAGAAATTTCCATCCCGGCCTGCGTAGACATAATAGGTCTGGCCCGCCACGACATCGAGTTTGAAGACTTGCTTGGTGGACGGGTCCGCCATGTAGTAGTAGGTGCCAGGAGCCAGTATTTGCTCGAATTTTTCGCCTTTTTTCAGCTTGGCGAGTTCCTGGTTCTGGCTGGTGAGCGCATAGGCCTTTCCGCCATCTTCAACCGAGCGATAGAAAACAACCTTGGCGGACCCTGCAGACTGAAGTGCAGTGTCCGGCACCTGTGCCAACGCAACACAATTGCTTAGCAGCAGCATGGCGGCCAGCAGGAAATTTGATAATGAGCGAAACATGAAAAACCCCGGTGAAAATTAGAGTGTGCCTTGCATGATGGTGGCACTTATTTTAAGAGCTTAAACTCGGCTTGCGAGGGTACCAGAATACACCGCTGATTTCCGAATTGCAGTAGCGTTGCCTGAGAACATTAACGCCATTCAGAAACACGAAAGCCCGAAGATTCGGGCTTTCCTGCAAGAACGAACCGGGAAGTGGATTGCTATTTTCTGAGCGCGTCGCCTGCGGCTTTCGCCGCCTTTTCAGCAAAATCCTCAAGTCCCTTGGTGTTAGTGCCGCCGAATGCTCCGGCCCACTTGGTATCGGCAATTTCTTGCTGTGCCAATACCGCGCCATCGGTTTTACCCGAAAGGGTCAAGCGGACGCGGACTTTCTGGGAGCCTGCACCGAAACCGACAAAATAACGCAAAGCCATATTTCCCTTGCGGAAATCCAGAATGTCGCCTGCCAGTACCGCTGCCGTCGAAGGATTCGGGCAGGCACCGGTACCCGCAGCGATGCTGGTAACATTTTTGGCATGCTTGGGCAGGCGCTTCACCAGATGATCCCGGATGATTTCCAGATTGCGCTCCGGTATTTTTTCGGCACGGTCGGTCTGGCCTTCGACTTTTTCTTCTGACACCTTGAACAAGTTCACCTCGACGCAATCTATGTTCGCAGATGACTGTGTGGCAGGAGCTGCTTCGGCATTGGGCGTATCGACGTTTGCTGCCGTTGGCGCCGTAGTATCTTGCGCGATGGCCGTGTAGCTGGCCAGCGTCAACAGGGCAGTGAATGTCAGCTTCAGGCTTGTTTGAATTTGCACAGTCGGAGTCCTTGGTTGGGGTGCTTCGGGATGTTAAGCCTAAAAATGCTTTATGTGTATATCCATTTCAGTATTTGGCTGCCGCCCGCGGGAGGGCGTTGATTGTATTTGCAAGCGGTGTTTGGGGCATCAGCAGCCTCGGCTTTGTGCCGCATCAGACGATGCTGACGGGGAGTCATCGTCGAATTTTGCCGTGGAACATAAAAGCTCGTGTATCAGGCGTGCAAGATAGTGCCGTGCGCATTGAGCACGGCGGATTCTGTCTGTTTAACTTACTTGCGCAGATATTTCGGAAGTCCATCCTTTCCGAAAGGAAGAGGCGCTTCCCCGACGATGAGTGGCGACAAATAAGTTCTGCAAGCCGCCGTGATCCCGTATCCGTCTTTGCGGATGAAATTGCCCGGCATTTTCTTTTCGTGGTTGGCGATTTTTTCCAGCGGTGCGGCTTCGATTTTCCAGCGGTAGGGCTTGTTGGAAACCCGCTTGATGATCGGCATTACGCCATTCATGCCTTTCAGTGCGTAATCGACTGCGGCTTT
>Ga0208114_1000261_pt1 | contig 13671 bp, 3 predicted proteins | sample LakWasMeta2_LOW4_2_FD_183854 | JGI IMG/M metagenome (GOLD analysis project Ga0208114, IMG submission 183854) | Freshwater sediment methanotrophic microbial communities from Lake Washington under simulated oxygen tension - Sediment Metagenome... | ecosystem: Environmental > Aquatic > Freshwater >... | reverse complement strand
AAACCGTAATCCTCACGGTCGCCGCCGGCACCGGCTACACCGTCGGCGCACCTGCATCGGCTTCCGGCACGATTCTTAATGATGATGTGCCGAGCGCAACGATCACGGCAGCACCTTTCTCCGTGGCAGAAGATGGCGCGCCGAACCTGGTCTATACCGTGACCTTGAACCAAGCGTCGCTCAGTTCGCTCTCGGTGAACTACATCACCGGCGGCACTGCGACCAATAGTACCGACTACGCGACGATCACGTCCCCGCTGGTCATCCCAGCGGGCAACACCACCGGCACGATTACCGTTAACCCGACCGCGGATGCGACCATCGAAGACGATGAGACGGTCACGTTGACCCTCGTCGCCGGCGCAGGCTACACCGTTGGTGTACCGGGCAACGCCATCGGCACCATCCTTAACGACGACCTGCCGAACCTGACCATCAACGACGTTACCGTAAACGAAGGCAACGCCGGCACCACCAACTTCACCTTCACGGTGAGCTTGAGTGCTCCGGCAGGCCCAAGCGGCGTCGACTTCGATATCGACACCGCCAACGGCAGCGCAACGGCGGGCGTGGACTATGTCGCCGCCAGTGGGACGGGCACCATCCCGGCGGGTAACACTACGAGTACATTTACTATCACTGTAAATGGCGACACGCTGAACGAACCGAGCGAAACCTTCTTCGTCAACGTGACCAACGTGACCAACGCAGTCGTGGTCGACGGCCAGGGCGTGGGCACGATTACCAACGATGACCCGCTGCCGAGCCTGTCGATCAACGATGTGACCGTGACCGAAGGCAATGCCGGCACCGTCAACGCGGTGTTCACCGTGACCCTGAGCGCCGCGAGTGGCCAGACGGTCGGCGTGAACTACGCCACGGCTGACGGCACCGCCACCCAGCCGGGCGACTACATCAACACCAGCGGCACCCTGACCTTCACAGCGGGCCAGACCACGCGGACCCTCACCGTACCGGTGATCGGCGAAACCGTCCCTGAAGCCAACGAGTCCTTCTTCGTCAACCTCAGTGGCGCGACCAACGCGACGATCAGCGACAATCAGGGCCTGGGCACCATCAACAATGATGATGTACCGGTCACGGTCAGCCCCGGCAGCCTGCCGAACGGCGCAGTCGCAGCAGCCTATAGCCAGACCATCACCGCCAGCGGCGGCGTTGCAGCGTATTCCTTCGCCGTGACGGCAGGCGCATTGCCAGCAGGTCTCACATTGACGACGGGAGGTGCACTCAGCGGTACGCCAACCGCAGGTGGCACGTTCAACTTTACGATCACCGCGACCGACAGCAGCCCGTTCCCGGGTCCGTTTGCCGGTAGCCAGGCCTATACGCTGGTAATCGCCGCGCCGACGATTTCGCTGCCGGCCACTGCCTTGACAGGCGGTACGCTTGGCGCAGCCTACTCGGCGGCCATCACGGCTGCCTCTGGCGGCACCTCGCCATATGCGTACGCAGTCACTGCCGGCGCGTTGCCGGGCGGCTTGGCGCTCAATGCAGCGTCAGGTGCCATTACCGGTACGCCAAGCGCACTGGGAACCTTCAACTTCAGCATCACCGCGACCGATAGCAGCACCGGCACGGGTCCTTACACGGCGACACAAAGCTATTCGATCACCGTGATTGATATCCCGCCGGTGGCCAATCCGGTGTCGATCACCGTGCCGTACGGTGCCGGCCCGACCAACGTCCCGCTCAATATCACCGGCGGCACGCCGACATCGGTGATTGGCACCGCCGCCAGCAACGGCAGCGCGGCCACCTCCGGCATCACCATCACCTACCAGCCCAACCCGGGCTATGCCGGTCCGGACAGCTTCACCTACATTGCTACCAACTCGGGTGGCGCTTCCGCGCCTGCCCTGGTGACGGTGACGGTTAGCGACCCCGTAATCACTATCACCCCGTCAGGCGGCTTCGCCGCCACCGTGGCCGCACCTTATACACAAACCTTCACCTTCAACGGGGGTGCTCAACCCTGGAGTGGTTTCCAAGTCACCAATCTGCCGGCCGGCCTGTCAATCACCGGCACCACGGCGAACTCGGTAACCATCTCCGGCATACCGACACAAGCGGGCAGCTTCAATCTCAACACCTCGGCCACCGATAGCAGTACCGGCAATGGTCCGTATTCCGTTGGACAGGCTTTCAGCTTGACCGTTGCCGCACCTGTGCTGACCATGACACCGGCTCCCGGCACGCTGACCGCCACTTACGGCGCGGCTTACAGCCAGACTTTCACTGCGGGCGGCGGCATTGGTCCTTACACCTATACACTCACCGGTGCTCTGCCAGCCGGCGTCACCTTCAGTGCCGGTACTTTGTCGGGAACACCGACGGCTCCGGGCAGCTATCCGATTACCGTGACCGCCACCGATACCGGCTCGACCGGTACCGGTGCGCCATTCACCATAGCCCAAAACTACACGCTGAGTGTTCCGGCACCGGTCATCGTGGTCAATCCGGCTACCTTGCCGTCAGTGGTTGCAGGTAATGCCTATAGCCAGACGATTACCGCCACGGGTGCTATCGGGCCCTATACGTTTGCTGTGACCAGCGGCAGCCTGCCAACCGGATTGAGTCTGACCAGCGGCGGCAGCTTGAGCGGAACGCCGACGCAAGTGGGTACGTTCAACATTACCGTGACGGCAACCGATGCCAACAGTCAGACCGGCAGCCGTGCGTATACGTTGTCTGTCAGCGCTCCCACGCTCACCATGACGCCGGCTTCCGGTACCTTGGCTGCACCTTATGGTGTTGCTTATTCGCAAGGTTTTACCGCTGGCGGCAGCCCGGGCCCTTATAGCTACGCGCTGACCGGTGCATTACCTGCCGGCGTGACATTCTCGGGTAACACCCTGTCGGGCACCCCGACAGTTCCGGGCAGCTATCCAATCACCGTTACGGCAACCGACACCGTCTTGACCGGTGCGGGCGCTCCGTTCTCGATCGCGCAAAACTACACGCTGGACGTCCCGGCCCCGATCATCGTGGTCAATCCGGCAACCTTGGCCAACACCACGGCGGGCCAAAGCTACAGCCAGACATTGACCGCCACCGGAGGCGTTTCGCCTTACAGCTTCTCGGTCACTGCCGGCAGCTTGCCTCCGGGCCTCACTCTGGCAACTGGTGGCGCGTTGACGGGTACCGCCACATCTTCGGGCACCTTCAACTTTACGGTCACCGCTTCGGATGCGAATGGCCAAACCGGCAACCGTGCCTATACGGTCGTGGTCGCCGTGCCTACCTTGGTCCTGACTCCGGCAACCTTGCCGGGCGGAATTGCCGGTACGGCATATAGCCAAACGCTGGTCGCCAGCGGCGGTATTGCGCCCTATACCTTGAATCTGACTGGCGCATTGCCAACTGGCCTGAACTTCAATGCCGGTACCGGTGTGCTGTCGGGTACGCCAACACAGTCGGGATCCTTCAACATCAGCGTGACCGCCACCGATAGCACCGGCGGTACCGCGGCAACTGTCACCAACAACTACACCCTGGTGATCGCTGTTCCTACCTTGGCATTGTCGCCTTCGGCACTGACTAGCGGCATCCAGTTCATTCTGTATCCGAACACGTCGTTTACCGCCAGCGGAGGCGTCGCACCTTACAGCTACAGCATCACGGCAGGCGCTCTGCCGGCCGGCATGAGCTTCAGTGCCGGCGGCGTGTTGGGCGGTACGCCAACCGTCAACGGCACCTTCAGCTTCACGGTGACGGCAGTCGACAGCACCAGCGGTACCGCTGGTACCGTCAGCGTGCCTTACCAGCTGGTGATCGCCAATTTGCCCGACCCGAGTACGGATGCCGAAGTCCGCGGACAGATCGAGTCGCAAATCGCCAGCACCCGTCGCTTTGCCGATGCCCAGGTCAACAACTTCCAGCAACATCTGGAAGGCTTGCACGATGGCCGCGACAAGAAGGGCTTCGAGAACCAGATCGGTTTCAGTGGTGCGGTGGGTAGAGCCTGCGATGCAAGCAATACCGGCTTCCGCTTCGAAAACGATGCTTGTGAACGCGCTCTGGCAGGTACCAATGGCCTGAATGCCAACGCCGATTCCTCGGAAGCCGATGCCAATGCCGCCTTTAACTTCTGGGCCGCCGGTTCAATCCGTTCCGGTAACCAGGATGCCAATGGCGGTGCAGCCAGCTTCGACTTCGAAACCGATGGCTTGAGCCTGGGTATCGACAAGCGACTGTCCAACAGCTGGGTCATCGGCGCCGGCGCGGGCTATGGCAAAGACGAGTCACGCGTGGGCAACAACGGTACGCGTAACGAAGGCGAGGCCTATACCTTTGCGGTTTACAGCAGCTACCACCCCGACCAAACCTGGTACGTAGACGGGCTGGTGGGTTACCAGTGGATCGACTATAACTTGCGCCGTTATGTCACCGTCAACGGCAACACGGTGTTTGGCCAACGCGATGCCACCCAATGGTTCGCCAGCGTCACCGTCGGCGGCGACTTCCACAATGATCGCTGGAACTGGTCGCCCTACGCCCGCTGGAATGTGGCTCGTGCAACGCTTGACGCGTACACCGAATCGGGCGATGCCATCTATGCGCTCGATTACGCAGAGATGGATGTCGATACCAACACCCTGAGTCTGGGCCTGCGTACTTCCTACGATGCCGATGTGAGCTGGGGTACGTTTGCACCGCAAGTCCGTGTCGAATATCAACACGACTTCCAGGGCGACAGCTCGACCTATCTGCAATACGCATCGCTGGGCACCAGTCCGATCTACCAGGCGGTATTCGATGGTTATAACCGCAACCGCTGGGTCTTCGGTATCGGTGCCAACATGCAGTTCGACAACGGCTGGAGATTCATGTTCGAACTCCAGGGTACCGGCAACTCCGGTTCCGGCAATAGCCAGGGTCTGCAGATAAATCTGGAAAAGAACTTCTAATCCAGGAGGATCAGGCAAGAATGGAAAAGCGCTCCGAAAGGAGCGCTTTTTTTTGCCCGCCAAACAAGCTCCATGAATACTCGCGACGCCGACCAACCAAAACACGAGCAATTACGGACCGGGAAGATTCTCCACCCGGCATTCTTGAATACGGTGAACCCCTATTTCATTTGCCTTACTATCCCGCTTTTTGTTCAACACCACAGGAGCTAGCCTTATGGGGTAATCAAGACCCCGCAACACGTCCGATAAGATTCATGGATCAGGTCTCACAAACTTGCCGTCGTCGACATTTCAGTCGCCGCACTGAAGAAGCATATCGATACTGGATTCGCCGCTATATTTATTTCCATGAAAAGCAGCATCCAAAGGTTGTAGGAACATCCGGCATCACACCTTTCATTAATTTTCTTGCCAGCAACCTGAAGGTATCGGCGTCCACGCAGACGCAGGCACTCAATGCCATGATGTTTCTTTATCGGGATGTACTGGAAATTCCGGTTACCCACCTGGAAGGATTGCGTCGCGTACAACGACGCTCTAGATTGCCTGTCGTGCTCACCGTTGACGAAGTTCGCAACTTGCTCGCGATGATGACGGGAACGACGCGATTAATGGCCGAGATTCTTTACGGCGCCGGCTTGCGCGTCACAGAAACGATAACTCTCCGAGTGAAGGATCTTGATCTGAAGTCCCAGACCATCCATGTCCGCAACGGCAAAGGCGGGCATGATCGAAACACGATTCTGCCGTCGAAAGTAATTCCCGCCCTGCAGCGGCACCTGCTTCGCATTGCGGCTTTGCACAAGGAGGATTTGGCGAAAGGTCGAGGATACGCGCCATTGCCCGGCGCCCTGCATCGCAAATACCCCAATGCCAGCCGTAGCCTTGCCTGGCAATTCGTTTTTCCATCCAGTGCGATTCAGCCCTGTCCGGAAACCGGAAAACAATTGCGTTGGCATACTGCCGACGCCACCATTCAGCGTGCTTTCAAAACCGCACTTCAGCGCGCCCAAATTCAAAAGCATGCGAGCGTTCATACCCTGCGCCATTCTTTCGCAACGCATCTTCTGGCAAGTGGCACTGATATCCGCAAAATCCAGTTGCTGCTTGGCCACCGAAGTCTTGAGACCACGATGATTTACACGCACGTGCATCAACTCGTGAGGGGAACGGTCAGTCCGCTGGACCAGATTTAGACGATGGACGATTATCTTTTTTTGCCGAAGTCACGTGCGTGTTTGCCTGACATTGATGCCAGACAAAACACCACTAGTCGCCAACGGTAATGAAGGCTGCCCAGAAAAACGGATGCTGATATTCCTTTGAATTGATCATCGACAACATGGCGCCCTGAAGCGCTTCCGGCTTACCCTGGTCCGGGGCATCGACATAACGCTTCATCGTATCGCTCATCAATTTCTTGGTAGCAGCCGAGGACACCGGCCAATTGGATACCAGCAAGGAGCGTGTACCTGCATAAAAGAAGGCTTTGGCCAATCCGCTCAAGCCTTCTGCGCCTGTTGTGCCGTCAGGAGCGGCGGTATTACATGCCGACAATAATACCCACTCTGCGTTGAGTTTGAGCTGCGCCACTTCGCTGGCAGAAAGATATCCGTCATCCGCTAGCGAACCATTTTCCGGTGGTGTCAAAATAAGGCCAGGCTCAGCCACACCCGCCATTTCGCCGGCCATCACGCCATGCGTTGCGAATCCTACAAAACGATACTGGCTCAAATCGAGTTGTTTGACGCGAGTTTCGGTTGCGCGGGCTTGCAGATAAATCGCCTTCGATGATCCCTGCAAGGTATTGGAGAGGCTTTTCAATTCGTCCGAGGTCTCAGGCAGTGGCGTCGCCTTGCGAAGCACTTCGACATCAACGATGCCGGTCCCCTCGATGGTGGCAGCCTTGCTGGCAAGACCCCTCGTAGCAAACAGGGTGCCCGTCGAAAAGCCTCGTTCACCGCCCGGCTCGCCATCCAGAACGGGATCGCCAAAACCGATAAAGGGTTCTTTTCCGAATTCGGCTTTGCTGAACTGCCTTAGTGCCCGCAAAGCACTCACTGATGGCAAGGTAGCAAAGGCATAACGTTTCGCCAGCCATTCCGGATCGACCGGATCTCCCGCTCCGAGCACGCCAAACGGCAGGCTCTGCAACGCACCATCGGGGACCAGAAAAACCCGTTTCACGCCCACCAGCGAAGGCTCCAATGGTGCGAATATCTGCTGGTATAAGCGGCTGGATGTCGACGGCGTCATGGCGGGCAGCACGCCCCGGTCATTTGGCTGCAATTTGCTGCGCAGAAACTGTACTTGCTTCTCGATATCGGTGGCCGGAATATCAAAGAATTTGAAAACGGCACGATCACGTCTCAGTACCCAGGCAAATGTTCTTTTTTCGCCAACGGCGTAGGTGACAAGCGCCTCGTTTTCACCCAACAAAGCCTGGAGTTGTTGTATCCCTAACGGCGACGGGTTCACCAACGCAGCATATTCCGGGAATCGTTCCGATACCATTTTTTCCTGCTTTCGCAACTGCTCCCTGGTCGTTTCCAGAATTTTTTGTTGCTCCGCTTCGGCAACCGGATCGCGTTTATCCGATGGCCGCACCAAAGCGGAAAACAGTGCTTTTTCCGCACGCGACAGGCTATCCCGCATGTCCTGTTGCTCGCGAATCATGCCGGACAACTCGTCTCCCCGTTGTGCGAAACGGGCCGACATTTGCGCAACGCTCTGGCTGACACTCGAAGCCCTGGACATCTGGGCGATCGCAAACCCTTCGCTCACCAGATTTTCCGGAACTTCGTCATTTCCCGCGACAAAACTCAATGCTTCCAGATGCTTGAGAAATGTTGATCGCTGCGCTTTTTGCTCGATCATGACTGCAGCACTGTCGTCGTTGAAACGCCGACGCAAAATACCGGTAGCATCACGCATCATCGCGAGGGAAAGTTCGTAGCGTTTTTCCTGAAAATAATAACCGGCCTTGCTGGAATAGCTCGCCACCAATTCGGGATGATTCTCTCCATAGATTTCCCGTTGTATCGCGATGGCTTGATCAATCATCTTATGGGCGGAATCAAATTGCGTCAGGCTCGAATGCGCACCAGAGAGTGTGCGCAGGGTGCTCGCCACTTTCGGATGCCCGGCACCAAAACTTTTCGTATTGATCGCCAGCGCCCGCTGCAGCAACGGCAGCGCCTCCTGATATCGTTTTGCCTGGATATAGAGTCCTGCTATATTGGCCAACGCATTGGCCACATCCGGATGGTCAGGACCCAGAATTTTTTCGGAAATTGCCAAAGCACGTCGCAACATCGGTTCGGCTTTTTGCAAATCGCGTTTTCCCAGATAGGTTAATCCCAGATTATTCAGGGTGGTCGCAACATCCGGATGGTCCGGCCCGAGAGTTTTCTCCCCAATCGCCAGCTCCCTGATGTGCAAATCTATCGCTTCGTCGACACGCCCCTGTTCCTCGTACATCGATGCCAGATTTCCAATCAGGATGGCAACGATAGGATGGTCGGGGCCAAGATTTTTTTCGGCAATCGCGGTGGCGCGAAGAAACGCCGATTCGGATTTTACGTATTCGCTTTTCCTGTAATAGAACGTTCCCAGTGCATTCAATGTCGCCGCCAGATCCATGCTGTCGGGGGAAAATAATTTTTCTCGCATCGCCAGCGCGCGAAGAAAATACTGTTCTGCCACCACCGGCTGGCCCAGCACGTCATAAAGTGTTCCCAGATTATTGAGATTGGTGGCTACTTCCTTGTGTTCGTGGCCGAAAATCTTTTCATTAATCGCCAGCGAACGCTCCCAGTGCTTTTTACAGTCGTCATATTTTGCAAGGTCGTAATAGGTTTGCCCGATATCTACGTGCAAAACTGCCACCACGGGACTCTCTTCGCCTTGTTGTTTCTCGCGGATTGCGAGCGCGCGCAATTGAAGTGGAAGCGCCAGATCGAAGCGGCCCTGCTCGCCATGCAGACGTGCGAGCATCGATGCCGTATTGGCAACATCGAGATGATCGGCACCCAGAGTTTCTTCGCGAATGGACAAGGCTTTTTTATACAGCGGCTCGGCTTTTGCGAATTCGGTTTTCTGTGTGAGAACCGCTGCCATATTGTGCAAGCAGGATGCCAGCTCCAGATTATCTACCGGCACCGCTTTTTCCACGATCGCCAACGCCCGGGTAGCCGCGCTTTCGGCTTTTTCCAATTGCCCCTGCTCCAGCATCGCGACGGTTTCGTCTTTCAGCTTTTGCAGTTCATCATCGGCCAGAACAGGCTGACTAAGGCAGGCAAGGACGAGTGCGAAAAATGCACCGCAACGAAGTATGGAAAACATGGCAATCTCCCGAAAGAAAAACCCGCATTCACGCAACGCTTTTAATTTTTGCGAACGGGCTTGGACAATAACGGATTATCGACCAGATCCGCGCCCGACAAAATTTACTCTCCCACCACCACAAATGCACCCCAATAAAACGGATGCGCGAATTCAGGCTTGTCCATCATGCGGCCCATTGCTTGTTTGACGGCTTCGGCTTTGCCTATTTGCGGTGTTTTGGCGTAAGTAGAAACGGTATCGGTGACCAGCATTTGCGTGGCTTGCGAAGCTACCGGCCAGTTGGACACCAACAGCGAACGGCTGCCTGCGTAGAAGAACGCTTTCGCCAAACCAGACAAACCTTCGGCACCCGGCGTGCCATCGGGCGCGGCGGTATTGCAGGCCGACAACAACACCCAATCGGCATTGAGTTTGAGCTGGGCAACTTCACTGGCCGACAAATAGCCATCGTCCTGTGTCGAGCCCGATGTCGGTGGCGTAAGTACCAGACCCGGTTCCATGACGCCGGATAACTCACCGGCCATCACACCATGGGTCGCAAATGCGAGAAAACGGTAATCGGAAAGATTGCTTTGCTTCACCAAAGTTTCAGTCGCCTGCTGCCGCAGAAACAAGGCATCGGCCGAACCTTTCAACACACTGGAAATTGCGCGCAGTTCATCGCCGGTTTCCGGCAAAGGCGGCGCCTTGCGGAGCATTTCAACATCGGCCAGACCGTTCGACGTCAATGCGTTGCCGCCGGTATCCAGACTACGTGTTTTGAATACGTTCGCCATACTCAAATTTCGCGTGCCGCCGGCATCGCCGGTTAACACCGGATCACCAAAACCGGCAAACGGTAATTTTCCGGTTTCACTTTGACTGAATGCCCGTAACGCGCGCAAGGCACTGACCGAGGGCAAGATTGAAAACGAGTATCGCTTTGCCAGCCATTCGGGCGTGCCGGACTGCGTAGTGCTCAGCACGCCAAAAGGCAAGCCTTGCAACGCGCCATCAGAAACAAGAAGAATATTCTTGATGCCTGCCAATGAAGATTCGAGCGGGGCGAAAATACTTTGGCTCAACCGCGCCGACGTCGCCGGTGACATTTCCGCCAGTTTTCCGGCGGCGTTCGGTAACAATTTGCCGCGCAGAAATTGCACCTGCTTTTCGATTTCCTCGCCGGCAGTCGGCAGCGCATGAAAACTGATGCCATTGCGGGTCACTACCCAGGCATACGTCCTGATATTGGCGACCGTATACACCACCATTGCTTCCTCGGCAGCCAATTGCTTCTGGATTTCCGCTGCCGACACCGGCTCCTGGCTGATAAGACTTTGATATTTCGGAAAACGGCTTGCGATGCTTGCATTCTGTGCATCAAGCCGGGTGTTTAACGTGAGAATTTCCTGCCGCAATTTTGTTTCCATCTCGGCATTGCGATCGCTGAAAGTTTTGCTCAAGGCTTCCAGCAGGTTTCTATTCATGCGAATCAAGGCATCGCGAGTATCTTGCTGGGCACGAACAAGTTCAGCCAGCGCATCGCCACGCTGGCCAAACCGCGCTGCCATTTGCGCCACACTTTGACTGACGCTTGAAGCACGCGCCAATTGCGCAATTTCCAACGCTTCTGATGCCAATGCCTGCTTATCCTCTGCCTTCGCGATCACCGGCACCATGATCTCCAACTGCTGGATAAACGTACTGCTGTTGGATTTTTGTTCCGCCAGTTTTCCGGCACTTTCGCCGATCTCATCGGTAACAAAACGGCGACGCAGGATTCCCGTGACAAGCCTTGAGGTAACCAGCGCTTCACTATCGCGGCCTTGCTCCATATAGAGGTTCGCCAAATTATTCAGCGATTGCGTCGTTTGATAATGCTCTCTACCCAATACCGTCTGCCAAATTGAAATGCTTCGCTGGTAGAAAGATTCCGCTTTGGCAAAATTATTTTGCTTTTGATACACCGTTCCCAAATCACCTAGCAGGGAGGCGACGCGCGGATGCTGGGTTCCCTGGGTTTTCTCGGCGATCGCAATGGCGCGAAGATACATGGACTCCGCTTCAACCAAGCGACCCTGATTGTTGTAGGAAAAACCAAGATTGCCGGCTGCCGCCGCTACTTCGACATTATCTGCACCCAGTGATTTTTCCCAGATCGCCAAGGCGCGCTTGAGTAAAGGTTCGCCTTCGGCAAAATTATTCATGCGCAGATAGGCTTCACCCAGATTATTCAAGCTATTGGCCACTTCGAAATGCTCGGGGCCATAGGCTTTTTCCCTGATCGCGAGTGATCGTTTCATCACTGGAAACGCTTGGTCGAAACGCCCCTGATAGGAATAAACCAATGCAAGGTTGCTCAGGCTCTTGGCAACATCGGGATGGTTGGGTCCATACACCTTTTCGAATATCGGAAGTGCCTTCAGAAACATCGCCTCGGCTTCGGCATGACGGCTTTGCTCGCTATAAAGCAACCCAAGATTATTCAGACTAGCCGCCACTTCGGGATGTTCCGGGCCATAAGTCGCTTCACGGATAAGCTTCGCTTTCGAATATATTTTCTCTGCTTGCTCGTATTGTCCCAGCTTGAAATGGATGTTGGCCAAATTCACCATGGTGGTGGCCACGATCGGATGTTTGTCGCCGAGCGTCTTTTCGAACAGATCGAGTGATTTTTGGTAGAGCCGCCTGGCTTGTGAATAATCACCTTTGTCGTAATAGAGCAGGGCGAGATTATTATTGAACATCGCCACGTTGGGATGGTCGCCACCATACGCCATTTCAAGAATGCGGATAGCACGTTGATACGTCGCTTCGGCCTGAGTGAATTTTCCCTGTTTGCGATAGACCTCGGCCAGGTTGTTCAATGGCAGCGCAAGCTTGGGATTCTTGAGGCCGTCTTTTTTTTCATGAGCGGCAATCACGCGTTCGAAATAGGGAATGGCCTTGTCGTACTTGCCTAGATAACTGTAAGTCAGGCCCATATTGCTGGTGTTGGCGAGAAAATCATCGTGCTCGGTTCCCAGTGTTTTTTCCTGGATAACGAGCGCCTGCAGATTCAGGGATTCAGCTTCAAGGTAGCGTCCTTGCGAACGATACAGCCCGGCGAGATTGCCTAGACTTTCCCCGTAGTCCTTATCATTCTTGCCAAGCACTTTCTCGCGTATTTCCATCGATTGCCGATACAGCACCTCGGCCTTGTCCAGCTGGCCCAGTGTCAGCATCAAGTGGCCAAGCATGCTCATGCTCGTTGCGGCTTCGCGCGACTGAGTGCCATAGGTTTTGTCTGCAACCGCAAATGCTTGTTTGGCCTTTTCGATGGAATCGGCATATTTGCCTGCAAAGAAATTTTTTTCGGCTTCGGCATTGAGCTTCTGCCACTCGCTGTCTTCTTTGGCGCGGCTACTTTCGAATGGAACGATCAGAAAAACAAAACCCAGCAACACGCCAGCCAATGACTTCATGCAACTCTCCCCCGAGATTTGAAACAGTCTGGATAATTCGTGCCATGACTTAGTCTCCGGCCAGCACCTTGAGACGTTGATCGTCCTGACGTTCTGCCGCTATCAATTTCCATTGCTTGCGGGCTTCATCGCGCAGTCCGTTTTGTTCAAGCCAGGTCGCAAATACCACGCGCTCGGAAAGGGCGGCATCGGCAGCGGGCTGCAATGCCGCGACTTCAGCGCGAAGTGTTTCCGTGGCGATGCTGAAATCCGCCGCATTGCTGCTTTGCTTGCCGTCGGGCAACTTCGTGGAAATCACCCAGGTGTAGGTAATGCCTTCCTGCAAATTCACGTTGTCGGGCAATAACAATTGCGCATTGCCGGTCGAGGTACTCAGGAGCGGATTACCGCCATCGTCAAGCAACTCGAACTGGTAGTTCAAACCGACTTGCGGTGCCTGCCATTCAAACACCGGCTTTGCCTGCAAAGACTTGCTGCCATTGGGGCTCAGTAACTTAATTTTCATACCTGGATTGACCGAGCGCATCACGATGGCGGCCTGCGTTACCACGACGGGTTTGATACGAATATCCTTGCCCGATTTGGCAAGCGCCACACCGCGCTTCGCCGGCTTGTTGCCACTGATGCCCTCGGGCTGTTGCGCTCCGAAAACGATCACGGCAGGACCTTTCAGATCAAACTCCTGACCCGATTGCAGATACACCACGACTGCACGCGCATTGCCATGCAGCTGCACGCGGGTATTGCTTTTGATTTCGGAAAGAATGGCGAGCTCCGCTTTTCGTGCTTCGTCCACAAGCTGGATCGAGCCGACGTTTGCTCCGGTCACTGTGATAGGAATGTTCAAGGCGTTCGTTGAATTCATTCCATATAGGTTTTCCATTGGAATGACATCCGTCTGGTTATAGGAATAGCCGATCTTTTCACCGCGCTCGATGGCGTTAAGGAAA
>Ga0208114_1000259_pt1 | contig 13735 bp, 8 predicted proteins | sample LakWasMeta2_LOW4_2_FD_183854 | JGI IMG/M metagenome (GOLD analysis project Ga0208114, IMG submission 183854) | Freshwater sediment methanotrophic microbial communities from Lake Washington under simulated oxygen tension - Sediment Metagenome... | ecosystem: Environmental > Aquatic > Freshwater >... | reverse complement strand
GAACAAATTACTTGTTCATTACGTACATTGTAACTTCGAAACCGAAACGCATTTCAGTAGCAGCTGGTTTTGTCCACATAGTAATTTCTCCTTTTTGATAAATTCGTAGCGCTAGCGCTTAACAGCATTTGCCTTACGTGAGACACATCATAAGCCTTGCCGTGAAATGCAACATGACATGAGTCATTAAAACGCCCTAGTGATAATCATGAGAAGCGCCTATGCTTGATTTCCGGGCTTTACTTTCAGCCAGGTTTTCTATGGGGATTTGCCAAAGAATGATAAGCAATACCAGGACAGCTAGTTAACATTCAAGCAAGTGCAAAATTGCCTAATGGACAATCCGGGTTCAAATCAGTCTGTATGCTTGAATCTCTTGATCAGTTTTTTGATGCCCTTGCGGCCGTATTTGCGTTTGAATGCCACTTTGAAGTCATACAGATAGAAATCCAGCCTGATCCTGAAACTGACTTTTCTCCGCATATTGGCAAGGTATAGTCCCAGGAAGCGTTCACGGCCAGCCCAATGCAGTTTGTTGCAGATGCGAGCCAAGTCAGAGATGCGCTGGCTGAGCGGTGTCGAGTATGAGTAAAAGCGCGCACGCGCAGTATCTATCAGTGAAAAATCCAGCTGTTTGTCGGCTTGCACCTGTACCAGAATGTTGCCGCCGGATAAATCCCTGAAAAAAGTACCACGGTGATGCATCTTGAACAGGTACTGCGCAAGCTGTGCATAAGTTTCTTCGGCACTGACAGTGATGCCTTTGGCCGCGATATGGAAGTCTTTATTCCCTTTTGCGAAATGCACAAACATCTCGCCCACAGAGCAGTCGGCTGTCACGTAATCGCAGATGTAAAAGTTCTGCTTGAGTGTTGTGTCCTGTTTCTTTTCGAAGAAGGCGACCGGGCGTGCCGAGTCTATGCCGCGTCTTAATAGCTCTACCGTGCCATTCCAGCTGCGTTTGGCTTTGCTGGGTTTGAAGCGGTCGAAGAACTGCTTGTGCGGATACATCTTAACCGGCTGCTTCACGGTGATCTTCCGCCCAGAATTTGCATCACGCGGGTCAGGTAATGCCCAGATCGCATTGCGCGCATGGCGTAAAGCGTCGTCTTTCTGCGGGCTGCTTAAGGTTTGCGGATTTAGCTTCTGAGCCAGTAATGCTGCTTCATCTGCATTTTTTGCCAGTATTAAACCGAACCAGCCATCCTGCTGATATGGGTAGTACTGCAGGTCTGGAATATGGGCGTGTATTGCCAGGTTTTTGGCAAGGCCACAGTTTGGCTTAGTGACAATTGTTTGGCTGATTGGCCAGCGCAGGTAAATGGGGCTTTCATTAATGATGTGCGTAGCTTCGGTAACAAGCTCGCCGTCGCGATTGATGATTTCGGCCTGCTGCAGGTCGGCAGCAGGGTAGATGTCGTCCAGCAAAGCGACTTTGCCGTTAATGGTCCATGCTGCATGAATATGATGTTGTGCGGTCTGAAAGTGGTGAATCTCCAAACCATTGGCAGTAGCTATGGCTGCCTTATAGTTTGAACCCTGCACCATGCCGGCAACTGTTTTCATTGCATAAAAACTGGGATGGCGCCTGAAGTGGCTTCTGTCACCATCTACACTCGCATAGTGTGTGACACGTTCCAGCGCCGGGTATTCGGCATCTGTTAAGCCGTCGTCAATCAGGCCTTCGCGGTGACAGATCATCGCCCCCCAGAATGCCTGGTCAAGCGCGCCGGAAGCGGCGTTCAGCAGCATGTAGCGAGCAGTGTAGTCGGCCTGTTTCTGCTCACCATCAGGCAGCAGGCGTTCTATACGGTAAATCGCCCAGAATGCCACCGGCGATATGAAGCGTGTTATGCCGAAGTCAGAACTGACCTTTTTAAGCAGTCGTGCTTTCTTAATCAGGTTGTATTTAAACCAGGTAGCCCAGCGATATTTGAAAATACGATGGTCAAAGCGCTCAGGTTCAGAAACGCGCTCACTGAATAAATTGTCGGTATGAATATCCGGTAACTGATTCCTGGCTTTGAGCATGCTCAGTATGCCGATGTTGTAAATCGGTTCAAAGTCCGTGACGTTGGGGCCTGCCAGCGTGATGCCGCGCTGCCTGGTTTCTTTATAGGCAATATCCCATGCCTGAAGAAAGCCTTTTACCTGATAACCTGCCCAGCGTTTTCTGTTAATGGTCGTGCCGATTTCAACACGTTCAATCTTGCTGCCAAAACGCTCAAGCACGGTACTCACGAATGTATGCCAGAGCGCTTGCTCAGTGGCGTCACCCATATTTCTGGCACTGCTGAATGGCTGTACCAGATGCAGCGTGACCTGGAGCTTTTCATCAATCAGGCGCTGTAGAAAGCGTGCATTAAAGCCTTGCAGATCACCATAGCTGAAGTCGAGGCGCACCTGATGAATGCCTGATTCATGCAGCTGGCTGATCACGTAATCATCCATAGCGGCATCCTGGGCAGAAGCCACGCATATCCCTATGAAATCAGCAGGAACCTGATGATCAGCCGGTGGCAGGTGGCCGCGTTTGACATAAAGTTTACCACCCAGAATATAGGCGAGGCCTTTTAGTAAGATTGGCCAGGTCAGCATGCTCGCTTGTTTTTTATTCATGCTCATAAACTATTGAGGCAGGCGGAAGCGCTGTTCGTTATAAAGCAGATCAGGCAGCAATACATTGGCAAGGGCGCGCTGCTCCAGTTCTTTTGCGTTGGCAGGCGGGCTGGTTTCTTTCAGCTGTTTTGTTTCTGTATCATAAACAGCATGCGCCGGTGCTTTGTCAGAGCGCAGTACAACCACCTGGTTGCCATTTTGCGTTTGCTCCATCCAGCCGAAATTCGCGTTATATTGCATCATCGCACGGCCAGGGCTATCGGGTGCAACGCTCGATAAATCACGCCCTATCATCGGGTGCTGCGCTTCAATGCCCATGAGCGACAGCAGTGTCACCGGCAAATCAATTTGGCTGGCCATGCCTTGGTAGCGCAGGGGTTTGATATCTGCACCCAGGATCAAGCCCGGGATATGAAAACGTTCAACCGGCACCAGTGATACACCGCGTACGCGGATGTCATGGTCAGCGACGATTAGAAATACCGTGTCTTTCCAATATTCACTTTGCTGTGCTTTTTTAAAGAACTCGCCGATTGCGTAATCTGCATATTTTACCGCGTTGTTATCGGTACCTTTTGGCTGTTCGTATAGTTCAATACGGCCATCCGGAAATTCAAACGGTGCGTGGTTGGATGACGAAAATGCCAGCGTGAAAAACGGTTTGCCTGTTTTGTGGTGAGCGAGCAATTGTTCATGGGTTTTGTTAAGCAGGTCTTCGTCTGACACGCCCCAGCTGCTGATAAATACCGGGTTTTTATAGTCTTTCTGTTCTACGATGTGGTTAAAACCATTGCCGGTAAAAAAGCTGCGCATATTGTCGAAGTGCGATTCGCCGCCGTAAATGAATTCGGTGTTATAGCCGCGTTTTTCCAGCAATGCTGCCAGCGTAAAAAAGTTTTTCTGTGATTTTGAAAGCTTAACCGTGCTGTCGGCAGGCGTAGGTGCAAAGCCTGCAGTCACCGCCTCAATGCCGCGCACAGAGCGTGTGCCGGTTGCATATAGCTGCTCGAACCAGATGCCCTGCTCCTTGAGTTTTTCCAGGTTCGGCGTAACCGGTGTACCGCCTAAAGATTCTACAAAGGTTGCACCCAGGCTCTCTTGCAGAATAATCACGAGATTAAGCGGTTTTTCGCGTTTATGGCTGGGGATTAAAGTCGTGAGTGTCGGAATATCAGTATCTTTTGCGCCAGTGAGCCTCAATATCTCTTCACGCGGCATTTTGCCGTAAATATCACTGGATTTCGTTTCTTTAAGCAGGTTATAGGTCGCATATACCACAGAATAACCGGAGTTCAGCACCAGGCTATTCACCATGCTGTCTGCTGTGATGGCAAACAGGGCGGGGTTGGCAGGGCGGTGACCCAGTGATGAGCGGATGCCAAATGCGGTTAATATGAAAATCAGCGGCCAGATGACCCAGGTTTTTTTATTGGACCAGCTTGAAGGCATGCTAAGCCATGGCTTCATGTAGCGGTGTGCAATCCAGGCTGTGAGGCTTGCCGAGATCAGTACGGAAAAAATCTCAATTTTGAATCCGCGCCAGAGCATGCTGAACACTTCGTTCGGATACTTGAGGTATTCAACAAAAATACGGTTGGGGCGCACATCGTACTCGTTAATAAATCCCGGTGTTGCTACTTCCAGGAACACCAGCAGGACAATGGCAGCCACTACCCAGCCATAAGTGAATTTCTGCCAGATTCTGAATAAGCGCTGTGTAGCAAGAACCGGTGCCAGCAATAGCGGCACGAGGGCCAGCAGGCAAAGCTGGATAATATCGACGCGCACACCCTGCAACAGGATTTCGGCTAATTTACCGGTACCCGTCACACGATCAATTTTCCAGATGACGAGGCCAGCGCGAGATGCAGAAAGGATAATCAGCCCCAGTATCAGCATGGCGACAAATGGAGCGAACGGGCCTAGCCTGGATGACAGCTGCCAGATTGATTGATGCAGTTTCTTAATCAAATGCATAGATGCGAAGTTTTCTTGCTGTAAAACTATTATTATAAAGTGAAAGCTAGAATCACGTATTGCTTAAAATTGCGTATAAAAAGCCGGGTTAGTGATTATTCTGATAACGCTTTTTTTCACGTACTAGCAATGCGTGCAGCATTTCAGAAGATAAGCCATGCAATACCAGACGGTAGCCAGCATCCCATGTTGCAGGAATGACCATAGGATGCTTATTATTTACTAGAATCAAACCATCCGGCATATTGAGTACTTTTGCGGCGTAAATACCAATAGTTTCATCTAATTGCAGCGAGTGTACGGATCTCCAGAAATCACGATCGGTTAAGAACAGCTGATAAATCGGTGTAAATAAATCAATACAGGTTTGCAGGTCAAATACGTTAAAAATCCCGTTGTTTTGCGGTTTAATCGCAAAGTCGCCATTGTCTGAAACCATACTGAAATCTAGCGCGCTGTTTGCCTGAACCTCTGTCTGGCCTTGGTTTTGCAACTTCAGATTAACCCTGCTGATAAAGTTAAACAGGTTAATGTCGTGCTTGATAAAAAGGTCATCGACTAGATCCGGTAAATCTTCAGGCCGTAATGGATTCATTTCCACGCCTGCGCCTTTGATATTGGCGTTGAGAAAAGCCAGGTTTTCGGAGCCTATCCAGAAATGGCGCAATATCAGCCAGTTTGCCTCCGGCGTTGCAAATGTGGAAAGTGCCCACGCCAGAAAGCGGTGCAATAGTTTAGATGAGCTTAACCAATCAGGCATTACAACTTTAATAATTTGCAATAATACAATGACCAGTCTGGCCAGAGGGCGCAGGAATGGTAGTAAGTATTGTCTCGACCACGTGTTGGAGTCGTATAACCAGGCTTTTTTGACGCCTTGATGCATAGGTGTGGAATTGTCCAGCCATAGGGTCTGCCAGGGGTCGGGATCATCTGGGTTATGCGGAACGTTTAGCGCGGGGTAATCTCTGGGCAGGGTAATTTTTTTCATGCGTTTATTCCCTTATTATCGTTTGACGAATTTCCACTGCTGTAAATAAAGACTGGCAACGGTTTGTGCGACTTTTACAATTTCATCAGTTGCATTTTCATCAATGGCAGCAACCATTTTAACGGCACTCAACCAACGCATCATATGTGCCTGATCGTTCTCGCCGTGATATTCAATAAATTTTAATATCGAAGATGATACGCCCAGACTCTCTTTTAATTTCGGCAGTAATGTAGGCACAATGCGCTGACCTGTACCTTCGATAATGTAAATCCCGCCTAATAGCCCAATTGGATTGGGACGTGCCGCATAGGCATGCATAAAAGCATTCAGTGCTTCGCCACCCGGATTGCGTACTAAATTAGTGGCTGGTAATGTGCCACCGGTATTCAGGTAATCCTGATACAGCACCTGCCAATCCAGCTGTTCTTCACCGGCGTGATGTTGTACCAGGCTGGCAAGCTCACGATACTGCGGCGACATACTGGAAACAGCGCGCCGCATCCAGAGGCTACCCTCACGTACCTGTGGAATCCAGCACTCCATCCATGCCAGATAGTCACTGAGTGTGACATTGCTCTGCATAATTGATTGTACGATGTCAGTACGAAACACTTCTGAACGGTAATCGTGCCAGACCCTCATGAGTCCTTGCAGCATGTCAGCCACCCGGCCAGATTCTCCCGCTGCTGTCATAGGAGGGGCTGGCAGGTTCTCTGTATTTAATATCGATGCTGTTTCATTGTCTGCATCTACTACTTCTAACAGAAAGTAGGCTGCAGAAAAACGCCCGGATTCCGGTACGAAACCAAAAATCTGCTGGCCAGCTTTCAGTTCGCTTGCCTTGGTTTTTAGAAACTCATCCAGCATGATAAAAATAGAGGCAGACCCTGTATTTCCCTTGGTGGTCAGATTGGAAAACCATTTGTCAGGAGCAATCGCAATCCCGGCTTCTTCCATCAGGCTGGCAATCATGGGCTTGAAGCGCTCAGATGAGTAATGGCACAAGAACCAGTTGATACGTGTGGGATCGAGGTGGCCGTCTTGCACTAATTTCGCGTACTCATGCAACCCAAGATCAAACAGATTGGGCAATATGCGAATATTTTGCCGTAAATCGAAAGCGCCGGCTTTTTCAGCGTCCGCCAGTGTTGGGTAGTCCAGATAACCAGGCAACACATTACCTATAGACTGCCCAACCTGCATGCAGGTCGGTAAATCACCGGAGAACGATTTCTGGTGTATCCATTTTAGTTTCAGAGAAAACCCTTCAGTTGCCGGGCGATTCGACAGCAGTACGCCGCCGGCGCCATCCGACAGCATCCAGCGCAGAAAATGTGCATCAAAATCAATGTCTGCATCACGTTGTTTAAATCTTGAAGCCTTGAACAGCCTCGATGGGAACTCACTGGCAAGTGCGATAGCACGACTCGCAGCAGCAGATTCTACCGCTTGTGCCGCAGCATTGAGTGCGCCGATAGAGGCTGCGCATATTCCCGAGACGGAAAGCGTTTCCATTGGTGGCCACTGCAATTCGCCCTGTACCAGGTTGGATAGTCCAGGTGCAGCGACATCGCCACCAGTGGTCGCCGCCGCCAAAAATTGCGGTACTTCATTATTTTCTATTAAAGCTTTTGCAACCTGCGCGCCCATAGAGGTAACTGAATGTAATGACTGACCTTTTTCATCAATTGCATAATGTCTGGATTGAATCCCATTTTCTGCAAGGATGCGATTCTTGATGCGGCCGGATATCTTGTTGATTGAGCCGATATATTGGTCCATCTCATTATTGTCGACAGGATTTCCGGGCAGAAATACAGATGTTTTTGTGAGGTAGACTTTGCTAAAAGGCGTCATAAAATCTCTCTATTTAATAGATTGTTTTGTTGGTTCTGAACCATGTATCTAATTGGCCAAAGAAAAAGCTGTAGTTGCCGTGATAATGGGAGTGATGGTTTTGATGATGCCGGATAAAGTACAGCAATGAGTTTTCTTTCGCTTTGGGAAATAGGTCACTATTAGAATGCGCCAGTGTATTGATGAGAATTGACCAGACAGGCAGAAATACCAGTGAAGCCAAGGAGAAGTTATAGAACAGCATGGCTATTGGCATTACACTTCCTAGCAGAGCTGCTTCGACTACGCTCATGCTGTAGGCTGAGAATGGTGTGGCAGACACAGACTTATGGTGCAGTGCATGACTTTTTTTAAACTTTACATGTAACAAACGATGCAGCAAGTAAAAGTGCAAATCATTCCAAAGCACGAGTATTAAACAGTCCAGTGCAATATTTGCCAGGTTCTCCGTGTGTTGGATATTTGCAATACCAAGTTTGATCATTGCCCAAGGGATGAATATCCCCATGCCAAAAAGAAAAATAGAGCGTAGTGAATACATCAGTTCATTCCGGACTTGAGCAACTTTGAGGGGCTTTGTTTCTATGGGGCGGTTTGCGATTTTTGCAGCCATCCATATCAGGCAAGCAAACCCGGAATAAATGAAAAGGAAATATATTGTCGCCAATCCCATCAAGGGAAGCGGGTTGCTGGCATGAATGGCAAGTAGTAACTCATCCATGCTATTTGTTCTTTAGCCAACTAATGAATGATTTATAGTACATCGGCTGGCGTGCACACAAGTAAATCATCACCACGATATTGAGCAGAGCTGTAGTTAAAAACAATTCCGGGATATTCAGGCCTTGGCTGAATATCCATAGTGAGAATCCGGCAGAAACCACCATAAACAGCGCATTCAGGATATTGGTAGCGGCAATGACGCGTGACTGGTGGCTTTTTTCGGCGCGTGATTGTACAAATGCATAGAGCGGTACGATATAGAATCCGCCAAACAGCCCGATCAGCACAATGTCCAGTACCAGGCGCCAATGGCTGAATATGATATTGCCATGCATATCAATGTGTTTGCCGATAAACGTCATGTAATCGGCAAGCGTTTGATTGCTCCAGTGTGCGTGGATATGTGTACTTGAGTAATATAGGTCAATGCTGAATAAGGTCAGGCCGATGGCGCCGAATAGCACCAGGCCGAGTTCTACTCTGCCCCTGGATAATCGTTCGCATAGCAGGGAGCCGACGCCGATGCCGAGTGAGAAGGTTGTTAGCAATAGAATAAATACACTCTCATCGCCATGTAATATGTTTTTGGCAAAACTCGGGAATTGCGCCAGTAAGGTTGCGCCGTAAAACCAGAACCAGGAGATGGCAATAATGGCAAGCCATACCGGCTGATGCTGCCAGATGAATTTTATGCTGCGGTAAGTTTCTGTAATCGGGTTCCAGTTGATTTTCAGCAGCGGCTCCTGCGCGGGGGAGTCTGGTACGCTGCGGCTGTGCCAGTAGCCAAGTATCGCGATGATTAAAATGGCAACGCTGGTGATGAGTTCATGCGGATGCTGGATCGCCAGCCAGGCGCCCAGCACTTGCCCGAGCAGAATGGCGACAAAGGTTCCCATTTCTACCATGCCGTTGCCGCCCATCAGTTCGTGTTCACCAAGGTGCTGGGGCAGGTAAGCGTATTTGACCGGGCCAAACAGTGTAGAGTGCATGCCCATCATGAATAATGCGATTGCCAGTAGCCAGATGTTATGCAGAAAAAACCCCGCACTGGCAAACAGCATGATGCCGATTTCAAAGATTTTCACGAGACGGATAATTTTCGATTTTTCGAATTTGTCTGCCAGTTGGCCTGCGGTAGCTGAGAATAAAAAATACGGCAGGATGAAAATTCCGGGCAGAATGGTTACCAGCATGGCTGAATCAAAGCTAGTGAGGCTGGCCGCATGAAATGCCACCAGCGTGATGAGGGCGGTTTTGAACATATTGTCATTAAACGCGCCCCAGAACTGCGTCATGAAGAATGGCCTGAAACGCTTTTCTTTCATCAGTTTGAATTGATTGCTCATGCAGTTCTTTCTATGGTTATTCCGGTACGTACTTGTTTCTGCTATTCGTATGATGCCGCTTGATTATATAGCGCTAGCAGAGGTATTAATCATCATGTTTTCATGCATTTTCAGCCATATTCTTCAACGTCACATAATCCGTTTTTCCGGTGCCTAGCAGTGGCAGTTCTTCTATCACTATCAATTTTCTCGCAACAGCAAGTTCCGGGTTGCCTAATTCCCTGGCACTGCTGCTCAGCTGCTCGCGGTTTAAATTACTGTCTGTCGTGAACAGCAGGATGCTTTCGCCGCGTTGGGCATCCATTTGTGTGGTTGCCGCATGCTGGTGCTGCGGCGAGGCATGGCTTGCAATGTTTTCTACGGTTTCCAGCGACACCATTTCACCGGCCACTTTGGCAAAGCGTTTAACGCGGCCTTTGATAAATAAAAACCCATCTTCATCGATTTGCACAATATCACCGGTGCTGTGCCAGCCTTCATCGCTTGCCTGAATCACGCCTGGATTTTCATACAGGTAATATCCCAGCATTACGTTAGGTCCGCGCACCGATAGCAGTGCGCCATCTTCTATGCCAGGTACCGATTCCAGCTTTGATTCCAGCCCCGGTATTAATGTACCTACAGAGCCGGGCTTGCTCGCCATGGGCGTATTTACCGCCAGAACCGGTGCGCATTCTGTAACGCCGTAACCTTCCAGAATGCGAATGCCGAATTTATCTACCCAGGTTTTGCGCACTTCTTCATTGAGTTTTTCGGCTCCGGCGACGACGTAACGTAATTTATAAAAGTCGTAAGGGTTGGCAAACTTGGCGTAGTTACCCAGGAATGTACTGGTGCCGAACAGTACGGTGCAGCCGCGGTCGTAAATCACTTCCGGAATCACGCGATAGTGCAGCGGTGACGGGTAGACAAACATGCGGCTGCCGGCAACCAGTGGCAGGATGGCGCCGCAGGTAAAGCCAAAAGCATGGAACAGCGGTAATACCATCATGAATTTATCCTGCATGGAGAAATCAATGATGGCTTTAATCTGTGCAACATTCGCGAGAATGGTGCGGTGAGAATGTACAACGCCTTTGGGTTTGCCTTCAGAGCCCGATGTGAACAACACAACGGCAGGGTCGTTAGGGTTGCTCTTTGCAGCAATAAGCCTTGGGAACCATAATGCAAACCCCATCAGCCAGAGTTTATCCAGCCAGTTGAATTTTGGCCTTAAGTCTTCCAGGTAGACAATGTGAATGCCTTGTAGCCCTGCAATCGTTTCTTCCAGTGCTGCCGCTTTAATGAATTCGCGCGAGCTGATAACCGTTTTGACGCAGGCTGCGGTACATGCATTCTGGATGCCTGCGCTGCCTGCTGTGTAATTGAGCATGGCGGGAACGCGCCCGAATGCACTTAAGCCAAAAATAAGACAAATCGTGTTAGTTACGTTCGGCATCAGCACGCCTACGTTTTCATTCTGCTGTGTGACTTTTTTGGCAAGTTTGCCTAACGCCAGGCTTTTTTTCAGTAACTCTCCGTAGGTTTCTTCGACCTGACGCATGTCTTCTACCAGAACAGTACTGCGGCCATAAGTTGAGACAGCATCCAGAAAGGACTGAAACAGCGTGTTAATCTGGGTGGAGCTAAATAGCATATTCTGCATTTCGCGGCGCATGGCATCGCCTGCCAGTTTGCGCCGTGCTTTTGCGGTAGCCGCCTCTGGCATGGCAATGTGGCGTGTGGGCAGAATAGTGATGTTGACTTTCGGGAGCAGTTTTTTAACGTGTGGTTCGGACAAGCGGCTAAAGTAGGAATGTGAGGCGCCTTCGATACGTACCGGCAAAATCATCGCCCCGGTTTTTGCAGCAACGAATCCGGGGCCGTCATATACTTTCATCAGTGAGCCGGTCAACGTGATACGGCCTTCCGGAAATATGACCACCGGCTGCCCGGATTCCAGCAGCTTGATAACTTTCTTCATTGCCAGCGGTGAAGATGGATCAACTGCCAGATAAGGGGTTAAACGCAGAACCTGCCTGAAAAACCAGTGATTGAGTACGCTGGTATGTACAACAAATGTGGCGCGCATGGGCAGAAACAATCCCAGCAATAGGCCATCAAGGAATGATTCGTGATTGGCAATCACGAGGAGTTTTCCTTGTTTCGGCAGATTGGCAATGCCGTTAACGTTTACTCTGAAAATGATGCGGCAAATGAGCTTTAAAAGTCTTGCAATCATGGGTTTTCCCTCTTTTTGAGTTCTTTCAGGTTTCATTCTTGATATAGCCAAGTACGCGCTGCAGGGCATCTGCTACCACTTCTGTGTTGATCCAGAAGTAAACTTCTTTACCAACTTTTTCAGAACTTAATACACCTGACTGGTGCAGCACCTTTAAGTGATGCGTAACCGCGGTGCGGCTAAGTATGGTGGTGGACACAATCTGCAGAATGTTTAATTTCTCGCCTTTTTCAAAGGCAAGCAGAATACGCTGTCTATGCTCATCGCCTAATGCTACAAAAATGGCGGCAGTATTTTTAAAGTCTGCAGGAATGTCGGCAATTAAATTCATAACTACATATTTAGTTATTTAGTTATGTGTGTCAAGTCATTTATGCGGCGTTAATTACAATAAAAAAGGGACGCTTGCGCGTCCCTTTGATTTAGAGCTTTTAAATCTGCTACTTAGCTATGATAAGCACGCTCACCGTGTGCGCTGGTATCTAAACCTTCACGCTCGGATTCTTCGCTTACACGTAAACCAACCAGCATATCTACAATTTTGAATGCGATTACTGAAACAACAGCTGACAGTACGACTGCTGTAACTACAGCAGTAACCTGAGCAGTCATTTGTGCACCAAAGTCGTAAGCCGCTACACCGTTGGCAACATAATCAACAACACCTGCACCGCCTAAAGCCGGGTTTACGAACACACCGGTTGCCAGCGCACCGAAGATACCGCCGATAGCATGGATACCAAACACATCTAAAGCATCATCGTAACCTAACCAGTATTTCACTTTAGCTACGAAGAAGTAGCAGATCGGTGAAACCAGCAAGCCGATCACGATTGCACCCATCGGGCCTACGAAGCCGCAAGCTGGCGTAATTGCAACCAAACCTGCTACCGCGCCAGAAGCTGCACCCAACATTGAAGGCTTGCCTCTTAATGACCATTCTGTGAATGACCAGGCTAAAGTAGCTGCTGCCGCTGCGATTGTCGTGTTAACGAAAGCCAGTGCTGCATAACCGTTAGCTTCAAGGTTAGAGCCTGCATTGAAGCCATACCAACCCACCCACAGTAAAGCTGCACCAACCATTGTTAATGTCAGGCTGTGTGGTGTTAACGCTTCTTTGCCGTAGCCGATACGTTTACCAACCATGATGGCACCCACTAAACCGGCAACACCTGCGTTGATGTGAACAACTGTACCACCTGCGAAGTCGAGTGCGCCTTTAGCCCACAACCAGCCTGCATTGGCAACTACAGTTTCAAGTGAAGCAGCATCGGTAATTGCGTCAGGACCATCCCAGTACCAAACCATGTGAGCCAGTGGTAAGTATGAGAATGTGAACCATATCGCCATGAATATCAGGATTGCAGAGAACTTCATGCGTTCAGCAAATGCACCTACGATCAATGCCGGAGTAATGGCCGCGAAAGTCATTTGGAAAGCAACAAAAGTCAATTCAGGAATGTAAACACCTTTACTGAAAGTTGCGCCCAGTGATTCAGGCGTGATACCAGCCAGGAATGCTTTACTCAGGCCGCCAAAGAAAGGGCTGCCGCCGGTAAATGCCACACTGTAACCATAGATTGCCCACAATACTGACATCAGTGAGAAAATCATGAATACTTGCATCAGTAATGACAGCATATTTTTCTGACGTACCAGGCCGCCGTAGAACAGGGCTAAGCCAGGAATTGCCATCAGCGTTACCATTATGCTTGCTATCAGCATCCATGTGGTGTCGCCTTTGTTAGGCACTGGGGCAGGTGCGGCAGCAGCTTCAGCCGGAGCGGCTTCTACTGGCGCTGCAGCAGGTGCTGCATCTGCTACCGGAGCAGCGTCAGCTGCAGGTACAACTTCTGCTGCAACTGCATCAACTGCAGGTGCCGCATCTTCCGCAAACGTTGCGCTTGTAGCGCCAAGGCCCAGCATCATGACCAAGGCAAACATCGAGAGTATTTTTTTCATGTTTATCTCCTTATAAAGCTTCAACGCCGGTTTCAC
>Ga0208114_1000258_pt1 | contig 13745 bp, 10 predicted proteins | sample LakWasMeta2_LOW4_2_FD_183854 | JGI IMG/M metagenome (GOLD analysis project Ga0208114, IMG submission 183854) | Freshwater sediment methanotrophic microbial communities from Lake Washington under simulated oxygen tension - Sediment Metagenome... | ecosystem: Environmental > Aquatic > Freshwater >... | reverse complement strand
CCTTGTGCAGAGCAAAGGGCGAGGCCTCTCACTTGTGCCGGAAAAGCACGTTTTCATTGAGAAGCTGGTTCAGGATACCGGAATCCCCGATTCCGACCGTTCCTACTTTATTACCCTGTGCAACGGCGCAACCTTGCCGACCGATCATAAAGATTCGGCTCTTGTCGTATTGGATGATTTGTTAGATCAACTTACCCGGCGCGGCATCCCTTTCGATACCACGGGCAAATCGACGGATACACCCGCCGATATTGCCAGCATCCGGCATGAGATAGAGGGGATTTTATCGGCACAAAACGAAGAAGAATATGCGGCGCGGCAAGCGATAGAATGGGAAGAAATCGCCGCCTATATGGAACTGATTATCACGCGCAAGAACAAAAAGACCCTCTCAAATGGCGAGGAAATCGAAGTGCCGCAGGCCGAAGCACCGGCTTATTTTGAATGGGTTTTGTGGCGAGCTTTCCTTGCTATCGACAGCATGGCTAACAAGCCCTATGAAGCCCGCCGTTTCAAGATCGACCAAGACTTTTTGCCCGTAGGTTGCGCGGCGGGCGGCGGGGCGGATTTGATTTGTGAATTTGAAGATTTTGTTATCGTTATTGAAGTGACATTAACCAGCAATTCAAGGCAGGAAGCCGCCGAAGGGGAGCCTGTCAGGCGGCACGTTGCCGACCTTGTTTCATACTATGCCGAAAAGTCCGGCAAGCCTGTTTATGGGTTGTTTATCGCGAACCGCATCGACTCAAACACCGCCGAAACATTCAGAATTGGCGTATGGTTCAGCAATACCGATGACAAAATGCGGCTCGACATTATTCCGGTGACACTTACCCAATTCAAAGCGTTTTTTGAAGCCTTGTTCACGGCTGGTCGCGTTGAAATCAACCTGATCCGCGAATTACTCGACAGTTGCGGCGATTTACGAGCCGCCCATGAAGCCCCGGCGTGGAAACGCGAAATTGAAGGAACAATCAATAACCGGATCGCTGCGCTTTTGACCGCTTGATGGCGATCAAGGGTGACCGTAAGGATTCGTGCGATTATGTGCAATAGCGACTAACGCTTGGGCGGCAACGCCTTCGGCTGTTATCTCGATTTCAACGCGGCGGTTAAGCGCCCTACTCTGCTTGGTGGTGTTCGGTACTGCGAATTGACCTTCCGCTGATGATGTCACCGTAATTTTTTCCGGGTTCATGCCGTGGTCAATAAGATATTGTTCCGCCGACATGGCCCGGCCAAGTGCAATCTTGGCGTCTGACGGTCCCGCTACGCGCGAATCTGTGTAGCCGTGTATTGTGGCGGCGCTGGCTACCTTAATCGCGTCGTTAAGCACTTGCTTAATGGCCTCGCTTGGTTTAAACGCTGTACTCGCGTGTGAAAACGTTACTTGCACAGTTGCGGCGTTGTTCGAATACTTAGACTTTAATTTGCCTAGCCGGTTATTCAGCTCTAACAACTCAACCCCTGATACCTTCGGATTATTATTAACGGCATCAACTAAACGACTGTTCGCGGCCAACTGCTCAACCGATATATTGACCAGCGCCGCCAGATCGTAGCCGGCCAGGGTTGAGGACGTGATTTCAAATGTTGGCAGTTTAGTTGTTATTGGCAATATTTCGGATGTTTGGCCGTTGTTTTCTATTGCCGACGACGCCGAAAACACTATCGTTTTTTGGGCTGCATTAAAGGTAACTGACCGACCATTAGCCCATACGGTGAAGTTATCGATACGACGGTTGAACCGGTAGAATCTTCCCGCATGGTCTTCGCCCCCGACCTTTTCATAAGGCACTTCTGCGCCGTGTTCGTCCCTGATCGTGACGAATGTTGGATCTTCTCTAAATTCCAACACGGTTTTTTGTCCGTATAGATATGCACGGACACCAACCACTGACCCCGTTGCGGTATAGTCTGGGCTTACCAAGCGCGGTACGCCGGAATTGTGAGGTATGTAACTACATGCCGACAGCATTGCGCTTGATGCAAGGATTAAAGCTATTGCATTGGGTTTCATCTTGAATACTCCCGCTCGGTTTCTTTGTTTTTTGTGACCTCTTGGCTCTCTTTAATTTTTACCTCCGGTATGTCGCCACGTTCGATACTATTAAGGATGTTTTGACGAACGCGGGCATTAACGACGCCTCGTTGTGCTAAGTTAAGTCCGTCTGCTTCGGCCTTTTTATCCAGCGCGGCTACAAGGGCGGCGGCTCCTGCCAGCTCAGGGTACTTTTTTACGGCTTCTTCTGGCGATTCCTTGGCAAAGGTTTCGGCCATTTCCACATTCCATTGATTGCGGTGTGTTTCCTTCGGTTCGTGGCCTATCACTTTGCCTTGATCGTTCTTTACCGGCACCTCAATTGTGACCGCCTTTCTTCCCTCGTTGGTAAGAGTGATTTTGTCGCCAATTTTTGCGCCCGATTCGTCCATTGCGCGTTCAAGATCGACGCCCCAGGTTGTTGTTTGCTTACCTTGACTATCCTTAGTCGTCACAAAGTAAGAGGCGCTATTATTTTTGTCATGCTGATACTTATCGGCACCGTGAGCCACTAACACTTCGGCTTTGCCGTCGTTGTCGCCGTTAGTTTGTTCGGTTGCGTTTTCGCGCCCGCGAAACGGTAAAACTTTGCCCCTGTCGCCGCTAGTTTGCTCCGCATCGTTTTCGCGGGCGCGAAACGGCTTATTATCCTTTTCTATTTTGTTGGCTTCGGCTTCGCTAATCCGTTTATCGAGGGTGGCCTTGTCCTGTTCTGATGGTGTATAGCCCTTAACGTGCATACCGCGCGATGCGGCTTCTAGCCATGCTTCACGCTTAAACGTTTCCGTACCTGAGACTTTGATTTCGTCCCAACCGCGGGCTTCGGCAATGCGTACCATGGACTCGGCAATGCTCTCGCTATTCGACTTTGTTTCGAGTTTGTTGCCTTTATCTTCGAAGGCTACCAAGTCGGTGTTTTTCGGATGATAAAATTTATCGCCAACCCTCAAGTACCTTTTTTCGATGTCAGGCGGAACCAGCGGCTTTATATCTTGGCTGGCCGTAAAGATTTCGTCAGACTCAACCTTGTTGCCCCCTTCTTTTGGTTGGGCTTGCTGTTGGTTTTCCGGGCCTTTTTTAAGCCATGCTTGCCGCTTTTGTTCATTCTCGCTATCAAGCTGTTGCTGCTGTTTCTCGATATTCGGCTCTATTGCATTTAGGCCGAGCGCTTCCTTTGCTTGTGCAAAGTCGCGTTGTCTGTTGGCGGCTACTCGCTCCAGCGCGGCGGGATCGATGTTGTGTAGCTCTTGTTTCTGGTCCGGTTGTCCTGCTTGCGCTGTTGATTCGAGGCTTGCTTGTTTCTCAATATGCAAAGCGTTGAGGACCGCCACTTTCTCCGCGATAGGCGAGATTTTTGGCGGGTTTCTGATATAACCCGAATAGGCGACCTCCAGCCCGGTTTTATAGTCTGGATAGTCTTTGGTGTTTCCGGCCATTACAACCGCCGCCAGTTCCTGTATTTCCGGGTTTTGAATGCGTAGAAATTCGGTCGCATCAACCAAAGCCAGTTTTTTGTCGGTGTCACTGTCTACGCCACGTCCGGCTTGCTTGCGCAAGTCGGCGCGGCTCATAATAGCGGCAATGCTTTCTTGATCGATTGCGGCCTGTACCTCCCCTATTGCTTTGCCGTCATCGCGTTTCCACTCACCATCAACCTTACTGAATTGCGTTACCGTTTTATCTGCCGAAAACCCTTGGAATCGCGTAGCGTCGAATTCTTCGGCTTTCGCTACGATCAATTCCGCCGTCTGGAGTCTATAAGTTGCTTCGCTGGTTGGATCGTGTATTTCATATCGATGTTGCGATTGATCCAAGTCGGTGCGGATTCTATCGGTTAGCTGATTGGCGCTCTCTTGTCGCCGGTTAAACATACGTTCATACCGGGCTTGGATTGCCGCGTCTTTGGCGTTCAGTTGGGCCAGCTCAGCGCTATTCGCTTTGAGCGTGTTGTAAAGCTCTTCATCCGTTACGTTATCCGGGTAACTCTCCAACGTGCCGGCCATCTTGATTCCTTCAATCGTGTTTTGCCGCCAGAATCTTGCGGTTTCTCTTGGGCCGGTGTAATCCGGCTCTTTGCTTTGATCTTGTGTGGCTGTGTTGTTGATTTCTGCTTCCATTTTGTGGCTCCTAAGTTCGATACCGTTTTTAAAAAGGGGTTACAGTGCAAGGCCGGCTTGCAGGCAAAGTTCGTCGGCGTATGCTTGTAGCCCTGCTACATCCAGTTCGCCGGCATTGGGTTTTTCAACTGCCGAGAAGTCGATTGCAAAGTCCGCTAGGCCGAGTTTGGCGAGTTTTGGTATGTCATCTGGTACAGCGGGCCGTTCGACGATTACGCGCTGCGAAGCGCCCTGTTTTTGCGGTATTGCCACCGTAAGTAAGGCTTTTGGATTACCGTTTGAAATACGGCGGTGATGCGCCTCTATATCAATCGTTGGCACTTCGGTTGATAGTTCCCCAGCCATGATAATGTCGTCTAACTGCTTTTTGGTTGGCAGCTTCTTACCAAGCGCCGCCAGGGAAGGCGAAACGCTTTTCAATCTATCGATGAAAACATGGTCGTTGTAGTATCGGATTTTATTAGCCAGAATTGGGGGGCAATCCTCTACAACGACCAGCTCTTTTTCTTTGCCAAGGCCCGTAATTTCTTGGGGTAACAGCAAGGCGCGGCGGTGATCTGACGTGTTTTCTGATGGTGTGCGCTTAGTGAATATTCCCTTAGTCTTCGATTCCGAGGCATTTTTAACGGTTTGATAACCGAGCCATTCAGATATATTTTTGGCCGTTTCCACTTCTGATGCCTTGGGAGGAAAAACAATCTGCGCCGCATGGTTTGTGGTGAATGTTGCCGCCGCTTCCTTTCCATAAACTTCAACAAGCTGTGTGGGGCTTTGGATGATCGGCAGCATTCTTAGCCCGTAACCTGCGATGTAGCTGATTCCCTTGGAAAGACAAGGAATCTTCCCCATCGCCGTGAATTCATCCGGCAACAACAGGCATTGATATTTGAGCGCCGCGTTACGCTCTGGTAACTCTCGTGTATTTTGATCGATAAGTATTTGGAAAAACAGATTTAGCAATGGTGCCATACGATCAAGGTTATCAGGCGTAACACCGACATAAATAGACATGCGGCGTTTGCGAACATCTCTTAGATCAAAGTCGTTAGCGCTAGTGGCGGCGTCAACAAGTGGGTTCATCCACAGCTCCAGACGCGACCGGAACGAGGTCATAACACCTGAGCGGGTGTTCTCTGATGCAATCGATATATAGCTGTTTAGGGCGCGAATGCATGTACCCGAGAGAGGGGTTGATGATTCCGCGCGTTCGTTGATGATGTTGGCGAAATAAACCGATCCGTCACCGTCCATTAGGGATTCTCTTAGCACTTGACCGAGAGTAACAAGTTTTCCCGGTGTTTCGGCCAACATCAAAACGACGCCAAGAAATAGGCTTCGTGGCGTTGCCGTCCAGATTGGGTCTGTTCCGGCTTGGTCTGGAAATAACATATTCCCTATTTTCTGCACGTCATCAATGCGAAGATTAGGGTCTTCGCTAATATAGGACAATGGGTTAAATCGGTGCGTCCGATAGTCGGCTGCTGCTGGGTTGAACAGGTAGCACGGTTGCCCATACTTATAGCGATAGCGACTTGTCGCGGCGTGGTTCTCTTGTTTAATATCAAGAACAACTACACTGTCGGGCCACATCAAAAGGTTTGGTATGACGATGCCTACCCCTTTGCCGCTTCGCGTGGGGGCCGACATGATAACGTGTTGGCTACCGCCAAATATCAGGTATGTTCGAAAGTAAAGGCCAACAATAATGCCTTTTGTGCCTAAAAGTCCCGCTTTGCGAATCTCACTTTTTTTCGCGAATCTCGCATTGCCGTATAGGCTTCTTTTCGCGGGCGCGAAAAAGATTAAGCCGGGAGACATCACTAGGGCGAAAGATGTACCGCCAGCTATCGCAAGCCATTTTTGAACTTGATTGTCTGCGCCGTAGTGATACCAATATTGGTAAAGCGTTAGCGGTGTTGCCTCTTCGAATTGATGCCCGTAGGCCATCATAAAAATACCACCACCCAGGTATGCCCATAGTCCGGCATAGGTCAAAACAAGAGCGGCAATAATCAGGTTCTTAGCCCAATTGTTTACGTTTATATTCTGGGTCATAGTAGATTTCTCTTAGTTTGCGACGGTCGTAAAACATCACTATGTCTATGGTGGTGAACAGACGATGTTTGATGTACTCGATATGCAAATGCGATCCTGTCCGGCTGTCTTTGATTAGCGAGGCCAATTGATCGAACGCTTCATAAGCGCCGTTTGCATGCATGGTGGATATAGAGCCAGGGTGGCCGGTATTTACCGATTTGATGAACTCCCAGGATTCATCACCGCGTAACTCCGCCAACAAAATACGGTCCGGCTTCATACGCAGACAAGAAATTAGCGCTTGCCGAGCGGTTACTTTTGAACCGCCCTCGTCTTCTCGCGCATAATACAAATGCACCTTGTTTTCATGGTGATGTAAGAAAAGCTCGTGGGTATCCTCAATTGTGATAAGCCTTTCTTCCGGGGGAATGCTGCGGATTAAGCTCTTTGTCACCGTTGTTTTGCCAGAACCGGTTTTGCCAACAATCAGAATATTGCGGTGTTTCCGTACAGCAAGATCAAGGAATTGCCGTATTTTCTTGTCCTTTTTCAAAGTCATTAGTTCATGTTCAAAGGGTTGTAACGCATCATCTACGTCTTCGCATTCGATGAATGCGCCTTCGGCCTCCAGTTCTTCCAGGGTCTTATCGATAATCGATGGTTTGCGGATGGTGATTGATACCGTATGCGGTTCGCATGCTGGTGGTATCAGAACTTGAACCCGTTCGCCGTTCGGCAATGTCGCTGACAGTACCGGTTTGTCGTTTGAAATTGCTTTGTTGTTGAAGCCCGCTATTAACGTGGCCAACTGGCGGCAATGTCGAAAGTTGAGTTCTGGTGTGTCGTAGCGATGCCAGCCTTCGCGGTCTTCCGTCCAAACTTCACCAGGGCGGTTAATACATATTTCGGTTAGGTCTGCGTCGGTCAAAAATACTTGGAGAGGTTCCAGATACTCCCCAAGCATTTCAGCCGAGCGCCCGTCGTCGTCTTCGACTCTGATTGGCGTTACGGTATGAGTCATTATTGGCTCACCTCTAAACCATATACATCGGCGAAGTCCAGGTCGCGGGCAACCATTACCTGAATGCTTTCGCCTTGGTTTTTGACGATAGTGGGCGGAATGTTTACAGTTGATTCGAGGATTTTTTCAATGATCTTTTCGCCGCCATTGTTGCTGTTGCTATAGAAGTTGGTCGAACCCGAGCCACTACTGCGTAGATTGTTAGCCATCGCTGTTGTCGTGCTATGTATAACGGTCATAAGTATTGCTGCGCCGAATCGTTCCCAAAAGTGGTTATCTACCCAGCCTTCGAGGCCCGATCTACCCAGTGAATCGGTTCCGGGCGAATTCAACGAGATAATGACGCCGTTTGGTGTTTCCGCCCGAGTCCACAAGACGAATACGCGGACCTGCCCTTGCTTAATTCCGCCTTGGAATTCGCCTACCAGTTTTGAACCACGCTCTAACAACAAGACTTGGCCGTTGTCGGAATATACGTCGCGCGTCAGTTGGCATTTCGTCAAACCGGGTAGTGATGTATCAAGCGCTGTTTCCATTACACAATCAAGCGACGTTCCTTTCGTAATCATAAAATTACGGTCCGGTAACAATGCTGCTGTGGCCCCTTTCAATACCGTTGGCTCCAGCCTTGCGGCCAGTTCGTTATTCGGCATTGAACGACCCGATTCCCCGGCTAACGCTGCCTGATGTATTCCATCGGCGGCGGCGCTGGCCGTTGCATTACCTGCCCCTGCCGCCGTTCCGCTTGCCCCATTTTGCAGACCGACCAATAAAGTACCGTTCATTTTTCGGTCGTACCACTCCACAACCGGTTTGCCGGTTGCGTCTTTTTTGACTTGGATTGGTTGGGCTGTTGCTGTTGCGGTTGGCGCTGGTTGAGCAATTGCCGCTGGTGGCGGTGGCGCTGGCATTGCCAAGGGTGGCAAGTTGTTCGCTACCTGATCCTCCGTTTGCTTTTTCTTTTTCGGTGTTTTGTCACCGTTGACGGCGACTATCAAGGCTATTGCTGCTCCAAGAATAAACACGAAGCCCAGCACCGTAACTAACTTGTTATCCTTTTTTCGACGGTTTACCGAGGGTAAATCGTCGTTGTTGTGGTCTGTATCGACTACGGGCTTATGATTATTGGTCTTTGTCTTTTGTAGCGTATCGCTTAAAGGCTCCTTGTTCGGGTCCAGGCTTGGCAAGTCGTCAGTGTTATCAGTAGTGTTCATTTAATTTGCTCCCTTAATGACTCGTTCAACATCAGGCACGACCGTACCCGTAAAATTGTCAGTGCCGCCTGTCATATCGAATGTTTTGTTGATGACCGAGGCTACATAGTGGCCTCTTCGCAAAATCAACTCTTTAACTAGGCGCTGTACAACAATCGTATTGCCGTCAATGACGTTGGTATTTATCAAGGCTTCGTGGCCCTCGTCATCAACGGAATAAATCGCCGGCATGTCCCGGTTGTTACTGAATTTCAGATAGATGAATCGGCCATCATCCCTAGCGGATGTCGGGGTTACTTCTTCCGAACCGGCAACCCAATAATCAAAATTTTGACCATCACGCGCGGCGTTTTTGAAGTCGCCTAGTTTTGACTTGAGCGTTTCTTTTTTAACGGTGGCCGCGTACTTTGCCGCCTCTTCGTCGGGATACCGGAATGTAAGCGAGAAGATTAAATTAGGGTCTGCCCAGGCTGTTGAGTCTTTTACCGGTCTTGGCTGAACCACTAGCGCGAAATGATAGGTGCGCTTGTCAGTAATGACGGTGATATTGGTATCGGCTTTTTCCGCTTTTGGCTTGATGAAAAGATGGCTACCTCGCGGTACAACATTCCAGGCCATGTCATCGCCAACAGCGACATCCTTGATTTTCTCATTGGGCGCAAATTCGACATGGGTTGATACACCGTAGAACGTGGACAGCTTCGTTACATTTAATGGGTTGTAATCTACAACCCTTACGCGCGGATCATATTCGCCCTTATTGGGTGTCAGCTCAGCATGTGCCGACATCGATAAAAGCAAGGCAATCATAATTACTTTTTTCATGGCTGCTTCCTTACTGTTGTTGAATCGCCGGCACAGTTGGCGCATTGTTGGCCGGCTGGCCGGGGAATACGGTTACACCGGTTTGATTGTTGTTGGTCGGTTCTGCCGCCCTGTTGGGTGCGCTTGTCGCCGCTTCTGGTAGGGCGTCTGGATCGTTCCGATACTCAACTACCTGAAAGCCGAGTGGATTTATTTCGCGATCCTTTTCTTGCATTCTTGCGCCGTTGTAACGGAAAGTAATTGTCGCCGCCCAATGCGTGACTTGCGGCTTGTCCATGCCCCTTTCGACCTCTTTGGTGTATCGAACTAGCGCCACATCCGGCTTAATAAAGCTGGTCCCTTTGATCTTCACTTTGCATTTTGCGTACTGACCGAACACGTTAATAGGCGACAGGGGGTTTTTAGGGTTAAACCATTCAAAGTATTTTTGTTGCTCAAGTCCAACCGACATAATCCCTACGTTTTCGTAGTAATCTTCGGCCAAGTCTTTTGAGTACCCTTCACGGTATCGAACGTACCACTGGGTAAAATACTTGTTTACGGCCTCGTCGTAATTGGTTTTGCTATCGTCCATAGCATCGATAACATCGACTATGCCGGTTGCGTTATCCACCCGGATAACGTAAGGCTCAACGTTTTTTAGTGGGGTCAATGCTGCAACGGCAAACACCGCCATAAACGTTATAGAAGATGAAACACCGGCCACTATCCATGCGGTTTTTCTTGATTTCAGCAGGTCTTTAGTTTTGTCCGTTTCCCATGTTTTGGCCTCTTCTAAATACTGCTCAAACTGCTTTTTATCAATTTTGTTGTCCATTGCTATGCCCCTTTACTTTGTTTCAGCCGAGGCCGACAGAAACCTTATAAACACCTGTCCGCCGTGACTTTTGGAGGTATGCCAAACCACGTCGGCAATATTGCCGCCCTGCTCCCCGATTGCCCGAAGCGCATTGGCTAGGTCTGTTCCGTGAAGGTCAACATGGATAGGTAACGGCACGGGTTCACCTTGTACCGGCAACACCTCGATTTGGGGTTGCGCTAAGCGCAACGTATCTAACGCATTCACAATGTCACCGTCGTATTTAAAGTTAAATATCTTGGGTATAACCGGCTGCTGGTTTGAGGCGTCATTGATATTAACGTTGATATTGACCGGCCTGTACTCACCTTCTACTGCTGGCGGTGGCGGCGGCGTACCGGCACAAGCAGTAAGAATAAGGCCGATGCCAAAGATAAGGCCGATAGTTGAGATCGAGTTACGCATTTGTATTCTCCTGCATAGTTAGTTAGTTTGCGATTGCAATATAACATATTTTGCAATCGCAAAGTATATTATTTTGTTATTTTTGGCGCAAAAAATGGGCGTATTTTCGCGTCCGCGAAAATTACCGCCCTTAGTTGCTTTAGGCGCGCGCTACTCTGTTTTTTGATGCGCCGGTAACGCGACGGTAGACCGCCATTGGTACAGCTCCGACCGCTTTTGCTGCGTTCTGTGTAATCTGAACATCGGCCCGCGCTTTATTGAGTGACCGGCGCAGGTTCGTCGGACGCATTGACGCCATCACGCCCTTGGTTTTACCGAACGCCCAATTGACGGCCCCGAGCGTTCCAATTGCAACGCCCCCGCCGAGGACCGATGCAAGCGCCGGTAATTGCTGCATGACTAGGGAACCGATAACGGAAAACCCAATTGCTGGCAATGCCTGATTTATTGAGGGGTCCGCTCCAACACCGCCCGCGTCTGCGGTATTCAAGTATGTTTGAATGATGGTGAAAATCAGCTTAATTGTTGCTGCCGTAAGCATCACCAAGAACACATAGTTCAATGCTTGACCAATCCAGGCGTCGAAGAAACGCCGCATTGGTTCGAATATTGTCAATAGTATGAATATCGGACCGACGCCGATCAGGATTGCCAGTGCCATTTTTGACAATGCGAGAAGAAAAGCGCCGTATGCTGTTGCGGCCAGACCGGAGACCCATATCAAAAGTGCAATAATACTTAAACCTAAGTCCGGGACGCCGATCATGCTGCTATTAGCGCTGGCCGCTTGCCAATATGAATCCCCCATATCGTAGAATTTAGACATAAGTTGATCGAGGAATTGCATGTTGTTTACGCCATCCTCATACCCTGCCGCAATGTAGCCGGCCAGCGCATCTGGCGAGTTCCACAACATATCCGATAGATGGCTGTTATAGAGTCCAATATTTAGCGCGATTCCGGTAATCACCGCTAGCCTCACTAGCCTTGTGACTCCATCCGTAATAGGTTCTGATATAACGCCTCGCATCATTGCCCAGCCCCATAGCATTATGTAGATAGTAACAAGCTGCGTAGCGACTGGGGTTATTGCGTCAATAACGTTTGTTGCAGTGGTATTGATATAAGCGTCCAGTACGCCGTCTAGTTGATTGAAAAAGTCCTCGTAAAAATGAAAATCGCTAGCAGCCATGTTTTTTCTCCCTTAAAAGCGTGGAATAGTGTTGCGTTTTGTTGAGTCGCTTCTCATGGCGGTTTGTACTTCCGAGCAAGTTGCGTTCGGCAACTTGCTATCGCAATATTGCCGCAGGAACTCTGATTGCTTCATTGCTTTACCACCCACTACAACATTATGCGGATCGACATCTGGCACTCCATCACTACAGGCCGTAAGGCCCAGTATGAAAAGTATCATTACTATTATTTTCATGGCTATGTACCCTGTTAGAAACGTGGTATATCGTGGCTTTTCGTGGCCTTCATCCTGAGTTCCGTGCCTTGTTGGATTTCAAGATCACGTTGAGCCTGTTGCAAGTTAGTCAGCATTGCTAGCTTGACTTGCTCGTTCTGCATCATCACTTGTTCGGCTTGAATCCGCGCTTGTAGGTCCGCTACATCTTTTTGGTCTGGCGCATCACCAACTTTATCGAGCAATACCTGAATTCTTGCGAACCGGTTGCTAGCTTGCTGGTAGGCGTCTTCGGCTGTCGCGCGATTTATAGCCGCTTGGCTAGCTGTTGATTCGAACAGTTTTGCCGAACCTGAGTTCGGTGAAAGCGTTGTGTCTTCGATACCAAACAGTTTTGATGCCGCTCGGATTTGGTTTGAGTTGCCGTAGCCGTTGTTTAGTATCTGTTGATAGTCAGACGGTAAATAGTTTCTGAGCGCCGGGTTATTAACCAGATTTTGCATGCCTCGCGAACCATTGAGGCTTTGGTAGGTTTGCTGTAATTGTTGAAGCTGGCTAGCCATCGATTGGATTTGCTGGATCATCTGGCCGTGCTGCTCTCCCCAGGCTGCGACTTGTTCCGCCGCCTGAGCTATCGCCGCCACGTCGATAACCGCTTCTTGTGCCCTCGCCGCGTTTGCGCCAAGGCCCATGACGATTATTGCTATTTTGCTAAGTTGTTTTACATGTTTCATGCTAATGCTCCTTTACGAAGGCGATGGAATTCAGGCAACCAAACTGCCGGATCGTCGCCTAGTTCGGCGACAAGCTTTTCGGCAAGCAACGACGTAGCTGTGTTGCCTGATAGCACAGCTAATTCGTCTTCGAATCCGCGAAGATTCAATTCAGCAACGACGGAGTTTTGCCCTTGTTTAATGAGGAAGCGGCGCGATCTTTCGCCAAGTCCTCGAACAATTTCATACTCGCGTTTTGTCAGTTTGAAGCCGTTTACATAGTCGTCATAGTCGGCTTCTGGATTGGGCAAAAATATCTTGGTGGCCGTTTGGCTGATAATGGCGTATGCAATCGGCGACTTTAAAACCTGTTGCGGTGACTGAGTGAACATCACTAGAAAGCCGTCTTGCTTACGGATCGTAACCAGTTTGTTTTGCGCCAAGTCTTCAAATGCTTCATCGTTTAACAGCTTCCAAAACTCGTCCATGAATATCGGAATTCGGCGACCATCGATTAAGCTGTCAATACGATGAAACAGATACATGATGGTTGGTGTTCTGGTTTCTTGATTGTCCAAGAACTCGGTCACATCGAAGCCGACCATCGTACAGTTGTCGAGTTGAAGGGTATCGGTGGTGTTGTCGAACAACCAGCCTAACGCACCCCCCCTACACCACCGAGATAGGCGTATGTGTAAGCCGTTATCGTCTGTTGGGTCCAAAAACTCTAATACAGCGCCAAGGCGGCGCTTATGTTTTGCGGCACCCATTACCCCTTTGATTGCTTCGCTGATTTCGCGCTCTTGGCGGGGCGTAATCGGTAACGTATCGTGTTTAACGAGCTGTTTAACCAACGTTTCGAGAAACGTCATGTTGTTAGGTGTTGGCTCCATTTGGAATGGATTAAAACCGGACGGTACGCCGTTTTTGAGCGGGTAATACCGGCCACCCATTGCGCGAACGCCGACCGATGCGCCTAAGTCCTTATCGAACAGAACACAAGACAAGGTTTTTCCGTTGGCCGGCTGGTTAAACTTTTGCGCTTGAGCTAGTAACACCATTTCCAGAACAGTTTTACCTGTCCCTGATTTGCCAATGACTACCG
>Ga0208114_1000256_pt1 | contig 13763 bp, 8 predicted proteins | sample LakWasMeta2_LOW4_2_FD_183854 | JGI IMG/M metagenome (GOLD analysis project Ga0208114, IMG submission 183854) | Freshwater sediment methanotrophic microbial communities from Lake Washington under simulated oxygen tension - Sediment Metagenome... | ecosystem: Environmental > Aquatic > Freshwater >... | reverse complement strand
AAAACATCCAAACCACTTGCCCCTACTGCGGCGTAGGCTGCGGTATCAGCGCTAAGGTCGATGCATCCCTTCATCGCCTTAAAATCAGCGGCGATGCCAGCCATCCGGCTAATTTCGGACGGCTTTGCTCCAAAGGTTCTGCGCTCGGCGAAACCGTAGAACTTAAAGGCAGGCTGCTACAGCCGAAAGTCTACGGGCATGAAACCGGCTGGGACCAGGCATTGGATCTGGTCGCGGATACCTTTAGCACCCTCATTAAACAATACGGCGCGGACGCGGTGGCGATTTACGGTTCGGGGCAATTGCTGACTGAAGATTATTACGTCGCCAACAAGCTGATGAAAGGCTTTATCGGCACCGGCAACATGGACACCAACAGCCGCTTGTGCATGTCATCGTCGGTGGCAGGCCATAAACGCGCTTTCGGTTCCGATACCGTGCCGGGCTGTTATGAGGATATTGAACAGGCCGAGATGATCGTACTGATCGGCTCGAATGCCGCCTGGTGTCATCCGGTCGCTTTTCAAAGGATACGCGCCGCCAAGGAAGCCAACCCTGAGTTAAAAATCGTCGTGATCGACCCGCGCCGTACCGCCAGTTGCGACATCGCCGATTTGCATTTGCCGCTGGCGAGTGGCACTGACGCCGTGTTGTTTGACGGCCTGCTGCATTTTTTGAGTGAGCAAAACGCGCTGGATTCAGCTTACATAAAAGCCCATACCGAGGGCTTTGAGTCGGCCTTGGCTCTCGCCAGTATCGATATAGAACGGGTTTCAGCGATTTGCCGACTGAACAAAAACGACCTGCACCGCTTTTATGGCTGGTTTTCCGGACATAAAAAAGTCATCAGCTTGTACAGCCAGGGCATCAACCAGTCGTCATCCGGCACCGACAAGGTCAACGCCATTATCAACTGCCATTTGGCGATGGGCAGCATCGGCAAACCCGGATGCGGGCCGTTCTCGCTGACCGGTCAACCCAATGCGATGGGCGGGCGCGAAGTCGGCGGACTGGCGCATCAACTGGCCGCGCATATGGATTTTTCCAACCCCGATGACATCGATCGAGTCGCACGGTTTTGGTGCAGTCCCAATATTGCCCGTCAACCCGGTTACCCGGCCGTTGAACTGTTTGATGCCATCTACAGCGGAAAAGTCAAAGCCGTGTGGATTATGGGCACTAATCCGGTGGTCAGTTTGCCCGACGCCGACAAAGTCAAACTGGCTTTGCGGAACTGCAAGTTTGTGGTGGTGTCCGATTGCATCGCCAATACCGATACCACCGCTCTGGCGCATGTGCTGTTGCCCGCGCAAGGCTGGAGCGAAAAAGACGGCACGGTGACCAATTCCGAGCGGCGCATTTCAAGGCAACGGGCGCTATTTGAACCGGCGGGCGCCGCCAAACCGGACTGGTGGATCGTCACCCAAGTGGCGCGGCGCATGGGCTTTGAACAAGCGTTTGCTTATCAAAGCCCGGTGGAGATTTTCCGCGAGCACGCCCGGCTGTCCGGCTTTGAAAATAACGGCTCGCGTGATTTTGATATATCGGCGTTTGCGGACATTAGCGAGCATGATTACGACCATTTGCAGCCGATCCAGTGGCCGGTCAATCAGGCTTATCCGCAGGGCAGGGCCAGGCTGTTCGATGACGGACGGTTTTTTACCGAATCGGGCAAAGCCCAGTTTATCGCCGTCAAGCCGCTCCGGCCGGTTAATCTGCCTGATCATGACTATCCGCTTATTTTAAATACCGGTCGCTTGCGCGACCAGTGGCATACCATGACGCGCACGGCCATTGCGGCGAAGTTGAACCAGCACAAGCCCGAGCCGTTTGTCGAGGTGCACCCGGTGGATGCCGAGCGCTACGGCTTGGCAGCAAACAGTCTGGCCAAGATAGAAAGCTTTTGGGGATCCATGGTGGCGCGGGTGCAGATTACCGACGGCCAGCTTCCGGGCAACCTTTTTGTGCCGATGCATTGGACCGAACAATACGCCAGTCGAGGACGCATGGGCGCGCTGGTCAATGCCGTGGTCGATCCGATTTCCAAACAACCGGAAAGCAAGCACACGCCGGTGCGCATCAAGGCTTATCAATCCGCTTGGCAAGGTTTTATCCTGTCCCGGCGCGAGCTGGCTATTAAAGAACCCGACTATTGGGTAAAGATCAAAGGCGAGCAGTTTTACCGTTATGAACTGGCAGGACTGGTTGTGCCGGAAAACTGGCAGGATTGGCAGCGCAATAAGTTTGGCGGCAGCGACACTGAAACGCCATGGTTGGAATATCAAGACCCCGGCCTTGGCAATTACAGGGCCGCACGCATCGTGAACAACCAGCTGGAAAGCGTGGTGTTTATTGCCGCCGGGTCTGAGCAGTTGCCGGAACGCAATTGGCTAATGGCGCTGTTCGCAAAAACCGCATTGGAAAAAGCGGAGCGCATGGCGCTGTTGACCGGCCGTCCGCCGGTGGGCGAGGCCGATACCGGCGCCATCGTTTGCGCTTGTTTTAATGTCGGAGAACTTACCATCAAAGCCGCGATCAGCGAAAAAGGTCTTAAAACCCATCAGGAAGTCGGCCGTTGCCTAAAAGCCGGAACCAACTGCGGCTCTTGCGTACCGGAGATTAAGGCATTGTTGTGAGGGGCTTCCACATGTCCTCCACGTGAGCATTCCCAAAATTCCGAACTTTTAATCTCACCCGGCAACCAAGATATGTCATACAATGCCTTGCAAGTTAATTTCACTATGCCTGAGGTTATAGTGTTAGCGTATAAGGAAAAACAATGCAGATACAACTTCAACCTGAATTCGATGACATATTGCAACCGCTGGGCAGTCATGCGGCGGAATTCTTTTTAGCAGCAAGCCTGTATCACGCCAGGAAAATAAGCTTTGCCAGTGCTGCGCACATGGCGGGTTTGGATTTTGACGGTTTTAAAACGCGTTTAACAGAGCACTTTAATCAAGGTTATATCATCGCCGATGAATGTGTTTTAGAAGATATTCAAACGGTAGAAAAGTTATAAAAAAACCATGAAAATCGTCCTTAACACCAGTCCGATTATCTTTTTAAGCAAGGTAGATAGTCTTAGGTTGTTGGCTGACGTTAGCGATGACATTTATACACCCACGGCGGTTGTTCATGAATTGCACGAATATACGCCGCCCTCGTTTATAAAGGTTTCCGCCCTTTCCTCAATCGGTGCGGCTTATGTGCAAGGTGCTTTAGGGCGGCTGCATCAATGCGAACTGGAAGCGATTATTCTGGCGCAAGAAATAACGGCCGATTACGTCGTTCTGGATGACTTATTAGCCCGGCGCAAGGCGCACAATCTGGCAGTTGATGTGATCGGCACGGTAGGTTTATTGCTTTTACTGGAAAAGCGAAAATTACTGAGCGCCGAACAAACCTGGCAAAAGATGCAGCAACTTACCGAGCAACACGGTATGTATTTAGCGCCGCAGCTGCTACAGCAAATAAAAATCCGGCTATTGAGCGGATTATAGAGTGCCGGTAAGTACGTCGGATCAGCGGGGAGCTAATACCTCGACCAACCGGACGCGTTACGACTGTTCTCTTTTCGAAATGCCCCCGTCTTCTATATTTGGCAATTACTATCGTCGGCTGTTGACCGAGCTGTATCATTCGCAAAGGATCGAGTTCGACCCTACGCCAGTCGCTCCTTCTTCCCTTGAATGACCATTCAGCAGTGCTAAGTCGACTGTTACAGGGATGCCGATGACGTCATCCAATGACGTTACACACAAGCGTTTCTGATTGTTAGTTGTTTAATATCCCAGGCCCAATGTAGCGTCTTACTTGAGCAGGCAGAAAAAGCCCCCTTTTTTCAAGAAATGCTATTATAGCTATTTGTTGAAAATGGGTTTTTGATCCAAGGCTACCTTTGAAATTACTAATCCTTTTAATTCTACTTTGTTTTACTCTTGCTCCCCAGGCGGAAGAATCGAGCCAACCTGAAAGAGAAGCGCTGGCTTACACGAACTATACGGAAAGCAGCGAGCTGTTCGTCGAATTCAAAGCCTTGGTGGTGGGCGAGGAATCCCCATTCGCCGCGCATCTGACGAACCTGTCCAATTTCTCGGCCTTGACCGAAGGCAAGGTGAATGTGATTCTGTCGGGGGGAGGACAACCCGATGAACACTTTGAAGCCGGTCCATCGCAAAATCCCGGTATTTTTCGGCCCGTGGTAAAACCGTTGCATGCGGGTGAGCGCCAAGTGACGGTGACTGTGCAGTCGCCGCAAGTGAACGCGGTTCATCGATTAGGCGCGGTACAAATTTATGACAATTTAACGTCGGCACCGAAAGCCCAAGAGCGAGGGAGAGCCCCCGGCGAAATTCCTTTTTTGAAAGAGCAGCAATGGCAAGTGGAATTCGCTACCGCGACGGTTGGAAGCAAAACCCTGCGCGCTTCGCTGCCGGCCACTGGCGTGTTGCGCGCGCCTTCGAACGCCGAAACGACTATCTCCGCGCCGAGTGCCGGTATTGTCGTGTTGCCGGAGAAAATCCTTTCGGTAGGCCAACACGTGGAGAGAGGACAACTCTTGGCGTCGCTCGTGCCGCGACTGGCCGAGCGGGGCGATATGGCCTCATTGAGCGAGGAAGCGAATAAGGCAAAGCTTCGCCATGATCTGGCGCACCGGGAAGATGATCGCGCTAAAATGTTACGGGACATTGGCACCATGGCGGCGAACAAAGCGCTCGTGGCGCAAACGGCGCACCAGTTGGCGCATGCCGAACTGGATGCGGCAGGCAAACGGTTGAACCAGTATCGTCAGCCCGCCGCTGCCGGCGGCACCGGGATTCCGCTCAAAGCGCCGCAAGCGGGCGCCATTGCCCAAGCTTTTGTCAGTAACGGACGTTACGTGGACGCTGGCGAAAAACTCTTTCTGGTTGTTGATCCGAAACGGCTTTGGCTGGAAGCCCAAGTGCCGGAAACGGATTCTGTTCAGCTTGCCCAAATTACCGGAGCTGAATTTCGCGTTGATGGTTTCGATCAAACTTTCGAAATCAAACCCGGCGAAAACGGCCACTTGGTGTCGTCGTCTACGGTGATCGATCCCATCCGCCGAACTCTACCCGTCATCTTCGAATTCGATGCATCGAATTTTCGTCTGCCGCTGGGGGCCTTTGCCCGGGTACGGTTGTTCAAGGAACAACGGTCAGAAGTGTTAGCGGTGCCGGAGTCGGCATTGGTCGATGATAACGGCATCTCGGTGGTGTTTGTGCAGACCGGTGGCGAGTCCTTTGAGCGCCAGCCGGTTAAGCTGGGAGTGCGCGATGGGGGCTATGTGGAAGTCAAGGTGGGCCTAAAAGCGGGCGATCGTGTCGTTACCCAAGGCGCTTATCTCGTTTATCTCGCCGCGACCGCGCCCGGCTCTGCGGTGCACGGCCACGTCCACTAACAAGGAAACCTCATGATCGGATTGCTGCTGGAGTGGTCGCTCAAGAACCGCTTGTTTGTCCTGCTCTTAGGTTTGCTGTTGCTGATTTGGGGCGGCTATGAAACCACGCGGATGCCGGTGGATGTCTTTCCCGACCTGACGGCTCCGACTGTCACGCTGATGAGCGAAGCGCATGGAATGGCCCCGGCGGAAGTCGAACAATTGGTCACCTTTCCGATCGAGGCCGCCATGAACGGCGCGCCGGGCGTACGCCGGGTCCGCTCGACCACAGGCGTCGGCTTTGCAGTGATCAATATCGAATTTGCCTGGGGCACGGATATCTATCAAGCCCGCCAGATTGTCGCCGAAAAACTGCAATTGGCGCGCAGCGCTTTACCACAAGACCTGCCGTCGCCGATTTTGACCCCCATCGCCTCTGTGATGGGTGAAATTCTATTTATCGCACTGCGTTCCGACCAACATGACGGCATGACGTTGAAAACGACGGCCGATTGGACTATTCGCAGACGGCTGTTGGCAGTGCCGGGAGTGGCCGAAGTAATCAGTATCGGCGGCGACACTAAACAGTACCAGGTCGAAATCCGGCCGGAAAAGCTGGTGGCGTATGGACTTTCGCTCAATACGGTCATTGAGGCGGTACGCGCCGCCAATACCAATGCGTCGGCCGGCTTTCTCACTACCGGCGGCCAGGAATATCTGATCCAAGGCCTGGGCCGGGCCAAACAGATTGAGGATCTGATGCAAACGGCGGTGCCGGGGCCGCAAGGCCCCGTCTTATTGAAGCACGTTGCCGATATTCGGATTGGGCCGGCCTACAAACGCGGTACGGGTTCTCACGACGGCAAACCGGCGGTCATCATCGGCATCCAAAAACAGCCAGCGGTCAATACCCTGGAATTAACCGAACGACTGGAGCAGACGCTCGGCCAAATTCAAACGGCGCTACCCGAAGGCATGCGGATAGACAGCGATCTCTTCCGGCAGGCTGATTTCATTTCCGTCGCGGTCGCCAATCTGGGGCACGCGCTACGCGATGGAGCGATATTGGTAGTGCTCATCGTCGCCCTATTTCTGTTGAGCGCCCAAGCGACGCTGATCACCTTGATCGCGCTGCCGATTTCGCTGATCGTGGCGGTGTTGGCCATGAGCGCCACGGGAGCCACGCTCAATACCATGACGCTGGGCGGGCTCGCGATCGCGCTGGGGGCGCTGGTGGACGACGCCATCATCGTGGTAGAGAACGTTGTACGCCGGCTCAGGGAACGTGCCGGCCAGGCATCGCCCGCGTCCATTGCCGACACGGTACTGGGTGCCAGTCGCGAGATTCTGGGGTCCATCGTCTACGCGACCTTGATCATCATGCTGGTGTTCGTGCCGTTATTTTTCCTTTCCGGCATCGAAGGGCGGCTGATGCAGCCTTTGGGCTTCGCTTATGTGGTGGCGATCGCCGCCTCCTTGTTGGTCGCGGTCACCATCACCCCGGCTTTGAGCAGCTTCCTGCTGCCCCATTCGCGCACGGTGGCGCAGGCTCACGAGAGCAAGCTGGCGCTGGAACTGAAACGCTATTACGCCGCCTGCCTGGAACAGGTGCTGCCGCACTGGCGTTGGATCTTGGCGGTGTCTGCCGGGGTTCTAATCGCCACGATCATCGCCTTAGCGTTGACTGGCCGCTCGTTTCTGCCGGAATTCAACGAAGGCAGCCTGACCATCAGTGTGGTGACATTGCCGGGAACTTCGCTGGAACAATCGGACCAGATCGGGCAAATGGCCGAAAAAATCATTCTGCAACTGCCGGAATCGGCCGCAACCGCTCGCCGCACTGGGAGAGCCGAACTCGATCCTCACGCCCAGGCGGTGTATGCCTCGGAAATTGATGTCCGTCTACAGATGAAAGACCGCGACAAGGAAGAAGCGCTGGCCGAGTTACGCCGGAAGCTGACGCTGGTGCCGGGTGCCAATGCGGTGATCGGTCAACCGATTTCCCATCGCATCGACCACATGCTGTCCGGTACCCGTGCCAACATCGCCGTCAAAATCTTTGGCGACGATTTGCCGGAACTGCGCCGCTTGGCACAGCAGGTTAAAGGACTGGTCGAAAAGGTCGACGGCGCGGTGGATGTGTCGATTGACAATCCGTCGGATGTCCCGTTTCTGTCGGTGAAATTTGACCGTACGGCCATTGCGCGTTACGGCTTTACCATGGAACAGGCCACCGAGGCGCTGGAAACGGCATTTCAAGGTAAGGAAGTCTCACGCATTTTCGAAGGACAAACTGCTTTCGATCTTGTGGTGCGCTATCCTCCAGAATCCAAAGAAGACCTCGATGCCATACGCGCCACGTTGCTGACCACGGCCGGCGGCGCGCAACTGCCTTTGCATGCGCTGGCGGACATCCATAAAACACGCGGCCCCGATACTATCAGCCGGGAAGACGTACAACGCAAACTGGTGGTTATGGCCAACGTCGCAGGACGCGACTTGTCCGGCGTGGTGAACGATATTCGGCAGCGGGTAACCGAACAAGTGCAACTGCCGCCCGGTTACCATATCGAATACGGCGGCCAGTTCGAGAGCGCCCAGGAAGCGGCTCAGACACTGCTGATCCTCGGCACGGCGGTGACGGCGGGCATTTTTCTGTTGCTCTATGTCGCCTTTGGCTCGATGCGCGATGCCTTTCTGGTGATGCTGAATTTGCCGCTGGCGCTGGTGGGCGGCGTGATCGGCGTTTATGTCGCGGGCGGCGTGCTGTCGGTGGCGTCGATGATCGGTTTCATCACCCTGTTCGGGATCGCCACCCGCAACGGTGTGATGCTGATCGCACATATTCGCCATTTATGGGAACAGGAAGGGGTCAACGACTTCAGTGAGGCCGTACGACGCGGCGCAAGAGAACGGCTGATCCCGATTCTGATGACCGCATTGGCCGCAGGATTGGGGCTGGCGCCGCTGGCTTTTAGCGGCGGGGAACCGGGCAGCGAAATTCAGGCGCCGATGGCCACCGTGATTCTCTTTGGACTCTTGACTTCAACGGTACTGAATCTGTTCGTGGTGCCAGTGCTTTATTTACGCTTCGGTGCGCTGCGAAACGCAAAGGACTGACGTTGACTTTTCTGTCGGCAAGCCCTCTCGCTCGCAACCGTAACTTTAGGCTGTTGTTTGCGGCCCAGGTCATATCGCTTAGCGGTAGCGAGGTGGCGACCGTGGGGCTGGCGCTCTTCGCTCATCAACTGGTGGGAGGCAGTTCCGCCGCTGCCGTAATCGGTAACGCCTTAATGCTGCGGATTCTGGCATTCCTGATGTTTTCCCAGTGGCCGCGCCTATGCCGCGTATTTTGCACTGACTCACCCTTCTGGCTGATCACTTATCCCGCTATCGGGCACGGCGTGAGCAGACTGAGGGCGCCATTGACTTTCACCTTGGCCGGGGGCGTCTGTTTGTTGATTGCTTTGGCAGGAATCTTTTTCAAGAAAACCTCTTATGATCATATCCATGAGTAAAGCGTCAAGGCATAGACAATCGACAGTTGCGTCAAAAATGGATTGCGCTACTTCCGCTAAATATCTGGAACCGGACCTTCAGTAAGTTGATATTTTGCTGTAATGACTGTCTCACATTGGTCCAGGCTGATGACATGGACTCCTATTCGCTGGGTGCATTATGACACCCTGAAGGTGAGGAGGGGGCCATGTCATCAGCCTGGACCCATAGCGGTCACTGAAAATGTTAAAAAGCAATATTCAATATAGTGAATACATCGACAGCAAAAATCAAAGGCACTAAGTTATTTATTCTGATCAGACTTTCGTTTTTGCACTGGGTAGCGTGAAATAAAAAATACTGCCTTTTCCAGGTTCACTATCAAAATTTAAAGTCCCCCCATAATCTTCAATCAGTGCGCGACTGATGGATAATCCCATGCCGGTACCGCTTTTCTTGGAAGTGTAAAAAGGTGTCAATATTTTTCGTTGTTGGTCTTTATCAATTCCCGGCCCATTGTCCTGTACGCAAACCTGTACATTGCTATCGAGAGTTAAGTGACTGTGGATGGTTATCTGGCGAATATGATTTGGAGGTTGACCTTGTAGCGCTTCAATACTGTTTCGGATCAGGTTTATGATGACCTGTTCAATTTGTACCTGATCGACAACTACAGGAGGCAGGTCATTGGTTAGTTCAAAATCTAGCTTGACGTTGTTGGCGTTAAATTCAGTCATACAGAGGTCAGTAGCGCCATAAATCAAGGTATTAATGTCAGTGGTTAAATGTTGTTGTGAATGCGATTTACCAAATTCCTTCATGCGATGAATGATTCGTCCAGCTCTTAAAGCCTGCTGCTTAGTTTTGAGTAAGATCTCTTTGAGTTTGACCAGATCAGGAGCTTCAGTATTGATCACATTGATACTCACTTGAGCATAGTTGACAATAGCCGCCAGGGGTTGGTTGACCTCATGCGCAATGCCGGACGCCATTCCTCCTATCAGCCCAAGGCGAGTAACATGTGCGAGATTATCAAGACGCGACTTCGCTTTATCTTCTGCCTTTTTAAGTTCAGTGATGTCGCGAGCTGCGGCGAAAACGCCAATTACGTTGCCCCCTTCGTCACGGTATACGCTGGCGTTATAGAGCACATCCGTAATTTTGCCGGACGCATGGCGAATAGCTAAAGGGTAATCGGTCACTAAACCCTGAGAAAATACCAGCTGGTAGACTTTATGCGCTCTCTCTGGATCAGTGAAGTAGTCACAGAAATCACTGCCGATGAGATGATCTCTTGCTATGCCGGTTACACGTTCCGTGGCGCTGTTGACATCGGTAATATGCCCATCTTCGCTAATCATCACGAGTGGATCGAGACTCGTCTCAATTAGACTGCGGGTATAGCGAGCGGCAGCTTGAATGTCATTGATCTTCTGTCTGACCAGTTTCGATGCCTCCTGCAGTTTCTCAACCATCGAGTTGAAAGACCGCGCCATGCTACCGATTTCATCATGGTGCACAGCTTCGGCTCGCAGGGATAAATCGTTGGTATGGGCAATGTTGGACATGGTCGATTCCAGAGCCGAGACTCTGCGCAAAATGCGCGATCCCTCGAAAATACAGATCAATACCGCGGCAATGATCAATAATAAACATACCGCCATGATGATGAACATCAAGTGCTCATAACGCTGGTATTCACGGGTCAGTTCAGCTTCCAATGCCAACAACCGCTGCTGGAGATTGCCGAGTTGCTGATTGACTTTTGCCTGGCCGGTAATTTTATCCTGAGCAATTCTCAGGGCTAACTCCATATCCTTGCTATAGTGTTGCAGCAATGGCGGGATTTCGCTGATCGGTTCAATCGCTTTGTCTTCAGGCTGTGTTGATGCGGTCTCTTCACTGAAACTCAACACATCGCTGGCGGCGGATTTCTGTTTCATAACGCCGAGCAAAGGCAATTTTTTTAATTCGTCAGCCAAAGCAATCAGCTCTTGTAAGGGCCGGTTAATATTATCCGGCGATATTGGCTGGCGCGAGGTGAAAAAGCTTTGCCGCGCTCTGGCCAGATTTATCAGCGCCGCCTGAGAATCACCAACGACTTTCAAATACAGCTGCTTCTTCGACTGTGGAGCGCTGTGTGCTTCTTTAGCATACGACAACAATTTCTGCAGTTGTTGAGACAACTGTCGCTCATTATTTATCAGCAGCACTTGGGGGTCAGCCAGCTTGCCTGCCGCGGTAAGCTCTGTCAAAGTAGTTTGTTGCAACTCATCGATAAGTCCGATAAACGGCGCCTGTAATGAAGCTGACAGGTCGGGGCGTCCTTCAACTTCAGTTTTGATTTGATTAAGCGTTTGCTCAACATTTCCGAGTATGGTGGCCTCACCCGTCAGCAGATAATTGGAAATCGGCTGGCTGACCTGAGTAAATATCTTGTCTTTTTGTTGCCCAAAAAACTCAACCGATGCAAAAGCCTGATACAGGTGATTTAACGACCAACTCACAGCAACCGCGAAACCAATAATAATCACGGCAAGTGCCAAGCTGACCAGCTTTGATATGCGTTTAATTGTCATATTAGGATTTAGGTCTATACGACATGCCAAAATTCCTAGACTGTTGATAAGCTAATGTCGCCAGCTTAGATTAGATGTAGCAAAAAATTCTCTCTCATTTAATGCATTGATTGTGAGTTACCGCCCACATGAGCGCGGCTTTCTCATAAAAGCTTTACTTGCTTGAGCATTGATCCCAAGGTGAAGATAAAACCGGTGAAATTCTCTATGGCAATCTGAAAGTTTTTCCCAGTAACGTTGTTCGGCTTGCAATAGCAAAAACTGAATTTTTGATAGTTGGGATATTTCTCGATCGCAAGCTTAACATGATAAATATGACATTTGTGTGAATTAAAGATTGTGACTTTGTGACAAACTGAGAATATCTCGACTGTCCGCAATTGGCCGATTAGAACCGGTCGCGGTTACCCAAAACTAACTCATTCATACCTTTTATTTTTGCCTCGTTTTCGGATATAGAAAAAACCAGACTGCAATGCATACAATAATTATGAGTGCAATTAAAATAGGATCCACGGTATATGTCAGTAGATAAAAGGCGACAATTAACAGAAAAACATATCCTAAAACTTGCCCCATTTGAACCTCAAAAGTTGGATGAAATCACTAATTTAACCTCGGTTACGGCTCAAAAATACAACATTTCAACTGAAATACAATTCGACTAAATACCTATAGGCTCTGTTGCGTTAAATTCATTTTTTAACTGGGCTTTTCTTCTATACGTACCAATGCTTATAACCTCGAGCTTGAGCGATACATTATCAAAGAAGCAAGCAGTACGGAAATTGTCCGTTACGATTTGAGCGAAGACGCCTCAATTGAAACGGGCATGCTCTGTGGCGAAATCTACCGCATCGGTGGCGATTGGAAGTTTAAAGCCGTCGGCCAGGGTTTTGCTTGCGGTCTTGAGGCCTTTGGCCGCTTCTTTTGGCGTTAATGTTTGATTGTGGACGGCTAGGCTGCAATAATCAATCCGGGCTGCGAAGAGGCTCTAAATAAAGCCCCTCCTGCAAAAAAGCCTTCATTCTCAATTCCTAATTTCACAGCATTGGTTTAGGGTTGCGAAACCCTGTTTGTAATCCAATGCGATCCATTTATTGAGGTATATGCATGGCTATTAACTTACAAAAAGGGCAAACAATTTCCTTGTCCAAAGAATACCACGGTGCGCTGAGCAAGATCGTCATGGGGCTGGGCTGGGATGCTGAAGAAATCCCCCTCGGTAAATTGCAAGCCAAGTTTGGCGGCGAGGGACCGGAAGCCATTGATTTGGACGCTTCCTGCGTCACATTTGACAATCAAAACAAGGTTGTTGATATCGTTTATTTCGGGCAGCTGAAAAGCCTTGACGGCAGTATCGTTCATACCGGAGACAACCGTTCCGGCACCGGTGACGGCGATGATGAGCAAATCAAGATTGATTTGGATAAAGTGCCTGCCCATGTTAAATCGATGGTGTTTACTGTCAACTCCTTTTCCGGCCAGTCTTTCGATCAGGTCGAACACGCTTATTGCCGCATAGTCGACAGCAGCAACGATACGGAAGTGGCCCGTTACACCCTGAGCGCGCAGGGTGCTCATACCGCGCAAATCATGGCGAAACTGTACCGGCAGGATGGTGAATGGGAGGTGCAAGCGATAGGCGAGAATGGCGTCGGCCGCACCCTTGATGCTTTACTGCCGCAAATTGTCATTTTTTTGTAAGCATCAATGAGAATTTGCTTTAACCTTACAGGTTCGACTCTATACAAAGTCTTTAGATATCTTCACCAGACGGAACCGGTTGGTGAAATTCCCCGATGGGCATTCATGCTTATAGCTCTGTCATTTTGGCTGCCCGGTATTGTTCGACAGGAAGAAATTTTCACCGTGTAGAACTGCCCCCAACATTTACTATTAGGAGAGTGAGATGAGTTTCGATGATTTTCTAAGCCAGTTAAAAAGCAAAGCCAGCGAGTTAAAAACAGAAGCGTTAAAGTTCAAGAACAAGGATTTTTTAAATGCCGCGATGGCAGGTTCCGCACTGATCGCCATGGCTGACGGTAGTGTCAGTTCGGAAGAAAAACAAAAAATGATTAAATTTATAGAAAGCAATGATGCGCTGTCGATTTTCACCACCAGCGATGTCATCAAGGCCTTTCAGGATTTTGTAGGCCAGCTGGAATTCGATAAGCACATAGGCGAAGCCAAAGCTTATGAAGCGCTGGGCAAGATGAAATTCAATGAACAAGCTTCACGTTTGCTGGTGCGCATGATTATCGGCATTGCTTCTTCAGACGGCA